>Ga0123342_1002405_pt1 | contig 31080 bp, 14 predicted proteins | sample Turbeawhitnodule_FD_89960 | JGI IMG/M metagenome (GOLD analysis project Ga0123342, IMG submission 89960) | Root nodule microbial communities of legume samples collected from Mexico - Turtle bean Mexico white nodule | ecosystem: Host-associated > Plants > Roots > Nodule | place: Mexico: Nepantla... | reverse complement strand
GGTTGTTCCAAATCAGAATTAAGGGAGGATGTTGGTTATTAATTCAGATTTTATTATTATTAATTCATATTTTATTACCCTTAAACTATTTTACCGTTATATTGCATTAATGGTCAATTTACATGTTAGTATTCCTAGTTTATAGCTTCCAGTAATTGTAATTATTATATATATGATTGAGTGAATCAAAATGAATAAGATTAGTTTTGCAATTTTGTGCAATTACATTCAATCAATCAGTTGTTACAACCTTTTGTCTTCTCTTATTTCATTCAATTAGTTCCTACAACTACCTTATCTCACAAAGAACATCACATGAAGAGACAAGAGAATTAGAATGAGTCTTCTTATTATCAATTCTCATAATTAACTCCTCTAAGTCTACGATTGTACTATATTATCAATGCATTAGAGATTGAAGTTTTCCTTTTTCATGTAGATTTCTCAATCTTGATTGTATTTATCGTAAAAAAATTCTTTATGAAAAAGAAACAAACAAATGGGATTGATTTTGGTCAAAAAAAATCAATTCCCAAATAATGTGAAATAAATCAAAACTAAAACTTTGATACTAGTTTGTTGGTATCAGATCAAGAAGTTTACATACAAAAACATATAAAAACACTATATTATCTAATATTTGAAAAATAGAAACATCTAAGAAAAACTATATCACATGAGCTAACGAGAAAGAATTATCAATTAATCATTTCTTGATGAACATATACAAGATCAATATATAGTGATTTAAAAAAAGATTTAAATTTTTTTACAAATACGACACATTAAAATATGAAATAAGAAAAAACAAAATACAAAATACAAATTCAATTTCTTAAACTCTCTTAACATTAGTAAGACTACTTATATGGATAACAATATAAGTAGCATTATTGAATAACATAATGTATTAACTAACTAATGAAATAATCATACATTGTGTATTAAACAGTTTATCAAAGAAGATGGAATAAAACGTTCTAACACATCTTCTTCCATCACCAAATACAAATCAATGTTAACAATATTTCCTATCAGGTTCTTTGTAGTCAAATATAAGATGACTGAAACAAAATTATTTTTGATGAGGAACCTTCAGACACACATCACGCCACAAAGTAACCTGTTATATGGGTATTTGGTTTAATATAGTAATTGTCAATATAAAAACATGTAAACATGATTTAAATTATTAAAAATTATCAACTTTTTATATCAACATTTTAAATTTTATAGTTTAAATAATTTTATGTTAAAATGATTTTAAAATAATTAATTATTATTATTCTTCTTAATTATATTTTACATAATTAGTAATACTCATTAATTGAAATTAAATTTTAATAATAATTAATTAAGAATGACAATGCAGGCTAGTTCATCCGCATAGGCACGTCCCGCATTTGGTCCGCAAAATGCGGATCGGGAATATGCTGGCTGATTTTACTAGCCCGTCTCGCTTGAGAATTAGCCCGCGGAGCAGCCTTCATATTTTTTTAAAAAATTAATAAAAAACAATTTTTTAAGTAGAAATTTCGAATAAATTTAATTCTTTTATTTATTTATTTAGATACATTAGGTAAATGGTTTTACATTATTATTCTCATTACAGATGTGTAATAAGATGAGTAAAAATTTCATAATGTAAAATATGATATGAAGAAAATATGAGAATGCAAAAATAAAATTCTAAACTTTTAAGTTATGTGAGTAATACGGATCAATTCTCCCTACCTTACACTTAACCTGCAGAAACGAACTGCAAATTATTCACAACAAATCTAAGCGGACTAAGTGCTTGTTTGTTTCAGGGGGTGCACTGTTCCTGTAGACGGAAGTGAGGGTGCACCCCCTGTTTGGGTCCGCAAATGAAAAGAGGTGAGAGGGCGCGGAAGGGTGGGAGAGGGAGCTGAATGCTTCTTCTCAAAGTTGCAAAAATATGAGGAGAAGAAGAGAGAAAGTCATACATAAATATATAAAATGACTTATATACCCTCGTTCTATTCACAATATTTACTATAAATTATTCACATTTCACATTTTTTAAACTATTATGCACATATAATAAAACATAAAAAAATATTAAATATATTTTATTCCAAATATATTTAAAATAATGATAATAAATATTAATTGTATTGGCCAGACATCGACATCAGACATCGGCACCTGTGAAGCATGTCGACTCGGTGGACTGGACGCGATGGTGGGCCACGTAAGCAGAGCCCTAGAGGTCGTGAATGTTGAAGCTATACAAAGAAAGGCTTGATTGCGGGATAGTCCATGCACGTGGTGTGTATAGCACATTTGGGTCTAACACAAGTAAATACTCCCTAAAGGTGCCTAAGCCCACGAGCGCTAGGGTTTTCAGGGAAAGCTACATGCATGACACGTGAAGAATTAGGAAACCTACAGAACGGATGGATCCAGCAGAGTTGGTACATGATTTGGTACCCTGGCGACCATACCATTAGGCTTTGTGCGGCTGCTGCGCTAAGACTGCGCAACAGGATGTCCTCCTAGTAACCCTAATTTCACTAGAGGAGATGTTATAATGGGATAGGGGAGTTGACCTAAAAACAGCCTATAAAGGGGAGTTGAGATCCCTGGTAAAGGTACGTCGTTTCTAAGACTGAAACTATTTTACTTACTCATTGTTTCTTAGCCCAGTATTGACTTGATCGTCGGAGTGCAATCAACAAGTAAGGTCCCCTCTACCTCAGCAGAGCCGCTCTCCAACACCCAGGTGTGAGCACTGAAACCGCCAGAAATTGAAGGAGTCACCGCCTGCCTTTGAAGTCAACGACGGTTAGGTCAACCGACGAGAACATTAATTAAAATCATTTAATTTTATTCTAAATAAACTATAAATATCTAAGAAATATTTAATATATTGATAATAAAAAATATTAAATATATTTTTAATAAATTAAAAATACCTATATACCTAAAAATATATTTATATATTTATAATAATAAAAATTATTATATTTAAATTATATATTATAATAATTTAAATTTTGATTTATTAATGAGAATACAAAATTCATTTAAATATTTAAATTCTAAAAATATAAATAATGAAATTAAATTCATATTTAATTAACTAAAATGTACTCTAAATTAATTAATTTTTTATTTTTTTATATATAAAGATAATTTTATAATTTTATAATTTATATTATTAAAAATATTTAAAATACTATTACAACCATTACATCATTCACGTATTTTAATAAACTTTTTACACTCCCACTCTTTCACATCTTCAATTTTTCACTCCCCATACCAAATCAAACATAAAATATTAAAATAGACAAACGACAATTTTTTTGTCACCTAGCCGCGAATCATAACCATTCCTTTCTATTACAAACATTTTCTAATGATTATAAACTTTTACATCTTTTAAAATTGAATTAAATATATCTTTTATTAATCAAATTTATCACATTTTTTTAAAAATTTATATTTAACTTATACTTTAAAAATCATTTCCATTTATCTAATATAATTTTTTATAATGGTTAACTCTTTCATCCATAAATTTATTAACAATAAATTCTCAATTAATTATTTAATTTTATATAATAGTTTATATAATTTTTAATGGTTTATATAATTTTTTCAAATAACTTTTTCAAAAACTTTAATTTAAAAAAATCAGAAATTTTAGGAGTCGATTTTGAATGTTTTATTAATGTGAAGAGTGAAAGGGTTACTAGAAAACCAAAGTTGTAAGTTAATCCATCTGTTTTTAAGGATCATGATTCATCCATATTTTTTTTACACTCACCTAATAATTATATAAAATGAATATTTAATTAAAAATAATTGTAAAGTAGATATTTTTAAAACAATAATGAATCCTACTCTGCCATTCAGATAATAGAGCAGTTGTAGCCTCAGAACTACAGCACTAGCTTTCACGCTTGTCGAGAAATTGATCTCGGCCAATAATTTTTTGCTTTTATGAACCCAAACAAAACCTGCTCAGCCAAAAGACACTTATTCTCATACATCATTTTCATTTGCATGATTATAATTATTTTATTTTCTGAAAAATAATGTGTTTAATTACATTTTGGTTTAAAGTTAAATAAATATTTTCTGATTTTCAACAAAAAAATTATGCATTCTAATGATTAAGAAAGAAAGATTTGTTATTTTTAGGGTAAAAATACTTTTCATTTTTAACTTTAATTCAAACATGCATTAAGTTTTTGGATGGAAGAATCTATGAAAATTTGAAGAAATGAATGAATGATGATTTGAGAGTAATATGCGAAAAAGGTGGATGTGTTTGAATTGTAATATGTTAGATTGAGTAAAATTTATTGAAGTTTGTGTGTTATGAGTTCTTAGAAAATTTTAAATTCTTTTAAAGTATAGAATGTAAAATTGTAAATTTATCATTATCTTTAAAAATATTTAAATAATAAAAATATAAAATATTTTGGTACTATTAGAGTCAATTAAATTTTTATAAATTATTTCCGATACGTTATAATGTTCTTTGTATTTGAGAGAGTAAAATAGTGATCAAGTTCATCCTTCCCTTGAAGTGCACCCCTTGTTTGGGTTTCCTTGTGAGAATGTGGGACAAGGGACGTGGTAATGGAGGGATGGGAGAAAATTAATTCTTGTCACCTTTGTAAAGATTTATAAAGAAGTAAATAAAATAAAAAAAGTCACGTGGACACGGTTATATTACATTTATGTCATTCACTTACTTAGTAAAAAGATTATTAGTTTACTTTTTAATTTTTAAAATATAACTAAACTTCAAAAATAAAGTGTAAATATTTTATTATTATATTTTATTTACATATTTGATTAATAATATACTAATTATGTTACAAAATAAAAATATATTTATAATAAAATAAAAAAACAATTATATGATAAACTTTAAACATTTTCTAAAATTTTCAATATTAAAATTTAATATTTTACACATAATCAATTATGTAATATGATATTAATGAAACATGATCGATGATGTAATGTGTTATAAATAAATCATAATCAATTATGTAATATGTTATAAATTAACCATAATCGATTATCCACTATTTTGAAATTATAATTAATTATGTAGCATGTTATAAATGTATGTTATAAATCATACTTATTGAATATCTCCATATAAGTTGCATGTTGTTTGATTTGTGTTTTTATTTTTCTTAGGAAAAACTTTTTTTTTCCAGTAACACGTGTAAATATTGAATTTATTACTATTATAAAAATTTATTACACAATTAATAATATTATGTAAATTCAACAAAAAATTATTTTCTAATTATATTTTATAAAATTGTAATTATTTAAACTATTTATTTCTATCTAGTAATTTTAATTTTTTTATATATATTGATAATTTTATATCTATTTTTTTTTACAATTATGAATATCAAAATATTATTTTTAATGCAAACAAAATTAGTTTATGATTTTTTTTCTAACTAATATACGTAATTTGTATTTTTTTAAAAAGTCAGTTCATACATAGTTTCAAAAATAATGTTTTAATTACAAACTACTAAAATACAAAAATAAATAAATTACTTTTTTTTAATTTATTTTAAATATAACGGTAAATTTATATATATTTAGATAATATTATTTTTATGATAATTTTTCATATTTTTATAATATTAAGTAACTCATATTTTTTAAAATAATTATTCAATGATAGTGATTACAAAGTATTAATTGACTGAAATTTAAGAAAAATATTTAATATTTTATTATTTAAATATTATTAAAGATATGTGTAACTTTGTAAATTTATATTTTACACTATTAAAAATAATTAAAAATATTTTCATAATCATCACATCACTTACAAATTTTAATAATTTTTTTTTATATATCCACTCTAAGATACATAATTAAAAAAAAAATAACTTTTTTTTTATATTTTCTTATAAGATCCTCACATATTTCCTAACTAATCATACTTATACTTCTCAATTCAAATAGAGCGTTAGGGTTCGTTTGTATCCAAAAAGAGAAAAACATAGAAAGATAAGAATAAAAGGAAAGTTGGAAAAACAGAAAAAAAAGGAAATGAAATCACAAAAAACAATGTTTTTTATTATTTCAAATTTTCTTTGATGATTTGAAGAGATTTGCGAAGAAATTAGAGTTTTTTTTTTTAAAATTAATTATATATAAAAAATATGTTTTAATATAAATATAAGTATAATGTTTAATATATATTTTTATATTATAATAAAATGAATAATTAAAATAATAAATAAAAATTAATTTAAAATTTAATTATTAATATGTATTTTTATTATTATTTATTTATTTTTAATTTAAAATTTATTTTAATTTTATTTTTTAAATTTTTTATATTAAATTTTTTATAATTATTTAAAATTTATCATATTTATTAAATCATCCACAAACTTTTACACAACCATCACATCACATCACATCATTCAAAAATTTCAATAAACTTTATTTATAAACACTACAAGAAAATCATGAAATAGAAACCAATTTGTAAAAACTAAAATAATTAGTTGCAATAGTAACTAAATTAGAAACTAAAAAGAAATTTGGTTTATAAATTAGTTTCTATTATTTTCTACTATTGTTAAATAGTTTCTAAATTGGTATTTAATTAGCAACCAAGGTTTTTGCTACCAAATTTAAAAACTAAATAATGGGTAGTTAAAACCTTAGTTGCTAATTAGATACCAATTTATAAACTATTTAACAATAATAGAAAATAATAAAAACTAATTTAAAAACTAATTTCTTTTTCTAAAATTATCTCTATTTTAGTTTCTATTATAACTAATTATTTTGGTATCTAAAAATTGGTTTCTATTATTGTAATGTATACTTTTATATACCTCAATTCAAACAATTTTACTTTTCTCTTCAATCACTCCAACACCAAGAAACTAAAGACTCCGCCACTCCTAATACTTAATGCTGTTTTATTATGTAAGTTTTCAAAATAAAAGTGTAAGTTAGTACTTTTTCTTAATAAAGGTGCTTAAGATAATATATTTTCTTACTAAAGGTGCTCAAGATAATATAAATGACATGATATATTGATAATTCTATTTTTTTATACAATTATATTATAATCTTTAATATTATTATTTTAATTATAAATTTACTGTTTATTATATATATTTAAATTAATTACATTAAAAATTTATACCATTTTTATAATTTTTATGATTATGAAAATATCATTTCTGAAATGAGATCTAGCAGCATGAGCATCAAGTTTTGGTTTGTTTTTGTCTTTTTGTTCTCCCTGAGTTGCAGGTCACGTGAAAGTGTACATCGCGAACCCCCCACCTCAGTAAATAGCCATTACTACATAGATAAAAGGACAAAAGAAGCTCTCAGTTTTCAGAAAATTGCATGCTCTCTGAATTTTTCACGTGATCATGCCTTTTATCTTTGCAAATCTCAAACCTTGCTCCATCCAATGTTGTGGTCTTAATCTTTCCACGCCATTATCTTACACGTCATGCACGCGCTCTTCCCACCATCTCCCTCACCCTCACTTCACTATATAACCACACTTGCTTAACCCATCAATGTTATTAATGTTATTGCCCCAGAGAGAGTAGGTTAACTTGGTGAACATAGAGATGAGGAAATCATGTGCCTTTTTCTTCTTGCTCCTCGTTCTGCTCTTTGCTTCCCGTAAGATTATTTTCCTTTGTGTTTTTATTGTTACATAATGTCACTTGTCTAATAAGGTTCTACGTGTGATGTTTGTTTGATGAATATATTGTGTGTTTTGTTTGTGGTGGCAGAGGTGGTGGTGCAGACGGAGGCAAGAGTGTGCGAGTCACAGAGCCACGGGTTCAAGGGTGCATGTACTGGAGACCATAACTGTGCTCTGGTATGCAGGAACGAAGGTTTCTCCGGCGGCAACTGCAGAGGCTTCCGCCGCCGATGCTTCTGCACCAAGATTTGCTGAACATATCAAACATTAATGCGTGCGTTTCACTACCCAATAAATCACATGCATGTACTCTTTCGTATTATCCATTTCGAAATGGGATATAGCTACCACAACCTATTTCTCCTCTTCTACTTAAACACCTTTTGCTCATGTCTTTCTTCAGTCTTTTATATTTATAAATAATAACCAATGCTTCTTAGTTACCTCCTTGTTACATCTCTTCTGTCACAATTTTTTATCAGCAATAATGAGAAATAAATACTAAACACTTCTGAGTTAATCAACTTTACCAAAAACAGTAAAAAAAAATAATTCTAACTAAATTACTGTAAAACTAACAAAAAATCTCTAAAACAAGAAATCCCAAAATCATAAACTGGGCAAGTTAGAACCAAATTTAAATCGAGACAAATCATAGATTCAAGATATGAATGAATAAAAAAAACAAAGCGAAGAAATGAAATAAGAATGAAAATTAAAAAATCAACCGATTCAACTAACCAAGCGAAACATCAACAAAAATACAGATGAAAAGAATTTTCCTTTTTTTCCCACAAGCTCCAGATATTTTCAACCACAATCCCATGTCTGATCTGTGCCATGATTCTACAAGTTTCTGTATTCTCTGTTCTTCCTTCCATTATCTGTCATTTATTGTTTTTTTATGAAAAGAAATTGTTAAAGGTAAGGGTGTTCTATCCACATAGAACCTATGACAACTCACAGTTAATAATTTTGACCAATATTATAAGCTATGATATTCAAACGCTGGAATGAGCTGAAAGACTTTGGTGTGGTGTCTTTCTTATTAGAATGTTTTTGGAAATCAATTTAGATCAGAATGTTAACACGTTCTTGAAATTCCTTTTCTGCATTAAAATTCGAAATATCTTGTTGAAGGTGATCTAAACTTTTTCTAGATACACTTAGTTTACTGTGCTTTGTTTCTTATTTTAATACAGTACCAGAAAAAGACTAATGAGAACCTGGAACTCGCATTATCTCCATATATACTACTCAAAAAGTCAGAAGAATTTCCTGTAAAATGATATATTTCCTAAGAATAATGGTGGTGGATGGATATCTTCCTACTATCTGAAAATTTTATTAATTTTTAAGTTACTACCTTTTTTTTTTTCTCTCAGCAAGTATTTGTTTTCATCTCCTATGGCATGGCCATTGGGCGGGACCATTGAAGACCTAGTGTTGGGTGTCATTGTCTCATAACCAAGAAGGAAAAAGAAAGAGATGATGAGAAGAGAAAGAAGGATAAAAGGTTTAATAACATTATTTAAGTTCTTCATTATATTTAATACCAATTAAATTCATTAATCTATGGTGGACTTCGATATAAATTATTTTATCTAAATTAAAGTTGTCGGTTCACAAATTTCAGTTTGATTTTTTTTAAAACGAATAATAATTAATAATTTTCAAAATAAAAGTATACAATTAAAAAAAATATTTTATAAATAATACTAAAATTTAATTTTGTTTTATTTTAAAAAATGATATATAAAGTCAAAGAATTAAAATGAATTTTAAATAAATTAAGTTAAAAATGATTTGTGTGATAAATTAAAAATATTAATTATTTTCTATATATTGTTAAAGTTAAAAAATACACTTATAATATAAATTTTTAGATTATATAACATATGAAAGTATAAATTATATAATATATAAAAAAATAATTAATAATATAAATGTATTTATGTTAAATAAATGTATTAAAAGATAAATTAAATTATTGAATATAAGTCATTAAATTTGGTTGGTTCTAAATTGGTTAATCCATTTCATTATGCAACCGAGTTGTAATTGGTTGTCTTGAGTTTTTACGTCGTATGTTGGGGCTAGGTATGAAATTTGAACGAAATGGAATTCAACTTACAAGAAAACGGTGATTTAGCTTCCATATGTATGCATGGGCTAGGTATGGACACGATTTTCATGGGCCAAACCCACACAAAGCCGACCCAAAAGTAATTTTTTTGGCAATCCGCCGCATAATGGAACGTAGGTATAGATTTAAATAAATAAAAAATTTCAGTTTGTATGGGCTATGACTGATGCAAAAGTAATTTTTTTTTTGTCAATCCGACGCATAAAAAACGTATGCGAAACCGACGCAAATAATAGGAAGCATGGGCTATAGCCCACGCATAGTTAGAATTTATTGATTTTATATTTATTTAATAAATAAGATGGTAATAAATATTATAATTTTTACATGTTTATTGTATTTATTTTAATATTATAATAATTTTTTTAATTTTAATAATTTTGGTATATGTTAGTTAAATTAAACTAATTACGTGTTTATTTTTAAATTATTTAAAAAAATGATATTCAACAATTTAAAAAGAATTGAAAAATGTTAAAAAATAATAATTGAGCAAAAGAAAAAATGTAATTAAATTTATAAATGTTATATAAAATACTATTTTTTTTTTAAAATTAATTATTTTAATTTTATTTCATTTATAATATTATTATAAGTATTTATATAAATTAGTTAAATTAAATTGATTAAGTGTTTAATTTAAAATTATTTAAAGAAATTATCTTATAAAGTTTATAAAGAATTGAAAGATGTAGAAAAATAATAATTGGGTAAAAAATATACATATTTAAATTTTAAAAATATTATGTATTTTTTTTGTATAAATGAAATTTATGTTTTGTTCTATAAAGGAAATTAAGTTTTTGTTGTATACATTAAAATAACTTTATAAATTTAACATAAATTAAATTAAATTTTTGAAAGTTTAATATAATTTTTATTAAATTATATTTAAGCTACATACTTATGAAAATTTTCAGGTGTCTCACATTAATAATAATAATAAGTATAATAAAAATCATAATATGATAAAAGAACCTGTCTGGTGTAGTGGTTAAAACTTGTTTGATCATGTTTCTTTAGCTTTGTCATTTTTTTTAGTATATTATATTACTACATATCAATATTTTTACGTTACATTATATATAAATAATTTTATATTTTTCTATTACTTATGAATATTCTATATTATATTATTACACTACAAGAAATTGCTTATTTAGCTGCAAAAAAAAAAGAAAAAAGAAGGTCTTAGGTCGACACTAAATAGTGTCAAATAAGCCTTCGCTATTCATAAAATTCAAATAAAATGTGAGAAAGTGTGAGTACTCACGCAAACTATAAAAAAAAAGAACTTGCGTGCCACTATTAAAAGTATAAAAATAATAAAAATTTAAATGTTTGAAGGTTTAGCCTACGCTAAACATTTTAAATTAAATTTAAATAAAGAATTAAATTCTGAAGGTGAAGCCCACGCAAACAATTAATTTTTGTTTATTTGAAAATTCTTAATTGTTAAGGTTTTGAATATTTTGAAAAAATTTTAAATCCTTTTTCAGAGGAGTGCATTTCATACGGGAGAAGTCATCGTTGTTCATAGCCTTCAGCTTGAGCGTGAGCAGCGTGCCACTGTCATTCATACAGAGAGGGGAGTAGTCACCGTTAACACTTGAGCTTGAGTAGCGTGCCACCGTGAGAACGCAAACGGAGTCTCCGCAATTTTGCCCTAGGTTTTCATCTCGATTCCTTTCTTTCTATGTTGTGTGTAATTTTATTTTTGATTCCTACTCTCAGTTTTGCCCTAACATTGTGTTATTGATTTTCAGTGATTCTCAGTGATTCTTGCCCTAACACCTTAAATTTTGCGTGCATCTCTCATGGTACCCCTATAATTTGTATAAGTTGTGGTGAAGGTAAACTTAATATTGTTGCCAGAATCATAAAATCCACCAGTAAGGGGTCCCCTGTTTTTATTACTGGATTCACTGGCCTATTTTTATTACCGAATTCACTGGCTTTGTCTCTGTTTTTATTAGTTTTGTTTTTTTGAACACTGCTTGTGGCATGTAGTTCAAAAGTTCGAATATTACTTTAGGGATTCACTGGCCTTGTCTATGTTTTTATTAGTTTTGTTTTTTTGAACACTGCTTGTGGCATGTAGTTCAATAGTTCGACACCATGTTTATGCCAACACTTGCTCAGTTTAGATATTCATAAGCTGGTTAAACAGTAGTAAATGATAAGTTAATTAATTAGAATTAGGTTTATATTTAGTTAAATATCATTTCTTAAGATTGAGGTTTAATGCTAAAGAACTTTCCTCCAGGAAGCAAAATAGCTAGATTTGGAAGAAAAATGACTATTACAAAATTATAATTTTATTTAATATATGTATTTATTAATTGATAACTAATGCTTTTATTAGTGAAATAATTATATATTATTAGCTGCTAATGAAAATGTTAATAAATATTTTTTAAATGAACTTTTTTAATAAATTATTTGTATTTTCTAAATAAAAGGTATCAATAATGTTTTTAAGTAAGAAAAACATTTCTTAGTAAAAATTAAAAAGAAAAAGTTATAAATTAAACCTTTTTACTAAGAAAAACATTTCTTCATCATATTGTTTCTAAAATAATTATATCTTTAATAATTATATTGAAAAAAATGAAAAAGGTAAAAATAGGATAAATACAATAAAAAAAGAGAAATAGAGAAATTTTAAATTTCACATATAATTTTAAAATTGATTTATTTTAATAAAAAAAATATTTTTTAATTATAATCAGATAAATTTAAAATATTTTTCAATAAAAAAACTTCACGTCTTCTTTGTAAGCATACAATTTTTCAAATTAATAATATGTGTGGACAAGAGAAGGCTTAACCCACACATATTTAAAGACAAGCCCACGCTAATTTGTGACCGCTTAGCCCACACTTAGCCTACACTTAGCCTACACTTTGTGTGACATTTTTCGTTGGATAAACTCACGCATTTAAAAATGTGTGGATGCTTTGAAGGCTAAGTCCACACTCTTTTGAATGTAATATAATTTTGTGTGAGTGAAGCGTAAGTCAAACCCACGCTCACCCGCCAATATGTTTGCGTCGAGTACTTTAGCTTTGAAAACATCATTAACGCTATGCTCACAATAAAAACCATTTTGCGTAGGTTTTTCACAAGTTTTTGTCCCATTCTAATATTTTTTTTTGTAGTGTTACTTATGAATATTTTTTTTAAGATGTTATAAATATTTTTCTATTATATGCACAAGGAACTGCTATTGAAACCCCATTCCCGTGTAGTACTTCGGATTGCATTGTCTTTCATGAATATCGTAGGAATAGCTCCATCATGTTTAGAATAGTCATCTTATCAACGGTTCAAAAAATAAATGGAATATTCTAAATGCACTGTTCTCCACCATGCTCTTCTTAGACCTTTCCCAGTATTCAAATTTTACAGTATGTGCTTATGAGTTTTTGAAATTTTTGTTATTTGTTGTAGTTTGTGTGATATTCTAATTCTATATTAAAGGAATGCTGGTCAATAACTTGTCACTGATTATATCCAAAGAAATTCAACTGTACTTGCTCAAGAAAATTTGGTTCTTTAAGTGAAAAGGAAAATTTCAGCAAGGCAGTTTCTTCTTCCACCCCTACATTTTTCTTCCTGCACCCCATAATGTTATGAAAAGATAAATTTATCCCTAATATTTTTTAAAAACCCCAAAATCACATAACACTCATATTATACTCTTTCTTCTTCCTTTGTACACAAACAAAGTCAATTGTCGACGATGTTGCTCCATCTCTTGGCATAGGAAGACGTTTCCGTTAGTGGTGGTTGGCGGTGTCACTACAACTTGGTAGTGGTTCGATGGTAAGCACTACTTGGTGCTTCTCTGTTTGTAAAAGAAGGTAAGTAATTTTTGTTTCGTTTTTAGATTTATAGTTCCATTTTTTTGACGGATTTTCGTTTCCGAAGTTTATATGTTATAGTTCCAGACAGTGCAGTCCGCTAAGTTTATGAAACAGGAAATTCGCACTTTGTTTTTAGCATTCTGGAACACGGAATCTGCATAAATTCCAGTTTGGAGAATTCGCAAATCTTCTGGATTGGAAGATCCATAATTATCTTTTGGATTTCTGAATCCGTAATATTTCTAGATCCATCAATCCATAACAAAAATTAGGCTTTCGGATTCAACAATTCAAAATTCAACAATTTCTTGAAAAAATTGCTTCTGAAACATCTCCTCATCAAAAAAACAAAATTATTTACTTTTGGACTTATCAATCCGTAGCACACTCTCGGATCCCAATTTTCGATAACGACAATTACTCCATAACCACTCATGCTCTTAAAAAATAATAATTCTTACCTTTAAAAGCCAAACAACACTTCGACAATGTAATCCACTCTTCTTCTTACCTCTAGAAGCCAAACAACACTTCGACAACGTAATCCACTCTTCCACTTTGCTCTGCACACCTAAAATGACCCTCCACCAATACTTCATATGAATGAAGAAGAACAATGTTAAACTAACTCCACCACCCTTTTACCTGTTACCTCCCTCTTACTCCTACCTACTACCGGCTAGCTCCATGTTAAATGTTACCTATTACCTATTACTTGTTACCTGTTACCTACCTGCAACGGTTTACTTGTTACCTATTATTTACTTGCTACCTGTTACCTGTTACATGTTACTTATCACCTTTTACCTGCTACCAACTACTTGTTATATGTTACCTGTTACCTGTTCTTACTACCTCCTACTTGCTACCTGTTACATGCCACTTGTTACCTGCTACCTTCTACCTGTTATTTGTTATTTGTTACCTAATACCTGCTACATGTTACCTGCTACTTGTTACCTACCTGTGACCTGCTACCTGTTACTTATTACCTGTCACATATTACCTATTATATATTACATGTTACCTGTTATTTGCTACCTGTTAGTTGTTACCTGCTACATGTTACTTACTACTTGTTACTTATCTGTTGCATACTACCTGTTATCTACTACCTATTACCTGTGATATGTTACATGTTAAATGTTAGTTGTTACATGTTATCTAGTATCTGCTACTTGTTACCTTCTACCTATTACTTGCTACTTGCTACATGTTATTTGTTACCTGCTACCTGCTACCAGCTACATGTTACCTGCTACTTGTTATCTATCTGTGACCTGCTACCTATTACTTGTTACTTGCTACTTGTTACCTACTACCTGTTACTTATTACCTATCACATATTACATATTACATGTTACCTGTTATCTGCTACCTATTACATGCTACTTGTTATCTGCTACCTATTAATAATTACTTGTTACCTGTTACCTGCAACCTGTTACATGTTACCTGCAACCTGTTACATGTTACCTGCTACCTGTTACCTGCAACCTGTTACATGTTACCTGCTACCTGTTACTTGTTATCTGCTATCTGCTACCTGTTATCTGCTATCTACTACCTTCTACCTATTATCTGCTACTTCCCTGTTACTCCTACGTGTTACGTGCTATCTACTCATACTATATTCTACTTACTATCTGTTACCTGCTATATGTTACCTACTACTTGTTACCTATTTGTTGTCTACTGCTTGTTATCTACTACCTATTACCTGTTATATGTTACATGTTAAATGTTAGTTGATACATGTTATCTAGTACCTGCTACCTATTACTTGCTACCTATTACATGTTACCTATTACTTGTTACCTGCTACCTGTTACTTGTTACTTGTTACCTGTTACCTGTTACCTGTTACATGTTACCTGCTATCAATTACTTGCTACCTTCTATTTGTTACCTCCTAACTACTACTTGCTACATGTTACCTATTACTTGCTACCGAGTACCTATTACCTTTTACCTGTTACTTGCTACCTTTTACCTGCTACCTCCCTCTTACTCCTACCTACTACCTGCTAGCTCTATGTTACCTATTACTTGTTACCTGTTACCTACCTACAACGGTTTACTTGTTACCTATTATTTACCTGGTGGTACCTGTTACCCGTTAGTTGTTACCTGTTACATGTTACCGACCACCTGCTACCTGCTACCAACTACCTGTTACCTATTACCTGCTACATGTTACATGCTACCTGTTCCTACTACCTGCTATATGTTACATGCTACCTGTTCCTACTACCTACTATATGTTACATGTCACCTGTTACCTGCTACCTACTATATGTTATATGTTACCTGCTACTTGTTACTTACCTGTGACCTGTTACCTATTACTTGTTACCTGCTACATGTTACTTGTTACCTGCTACATGTTACTTGTTACCTGTTACATATTACCTATTACATGTTACATGTTACCTGTTATCTACTACCTGTTACCTGCTACTTGTTATCTGTTATATGTTACCTGTCATGTTACTTGTTACCTGTTACTTGTTACATGTTACCTGCAACATGTTACATGTTACCTGCTATCTGGTACTTGTTATCTACTACCTTCTACCTGTTATCTACTACCTGTTACCTGCTACTTGTTACCTGCTACTTGTTACCTGCTACTTGTTATCTGTTATATGTTACCTGTTACATGTTACTTGTTACTTGTTACATGTTACCTGCAACATGTTACATGTTACATGTTACCTGCAACATGTTACATGTTACCTGCTACCTGTTACTTGTTATCTGCTTCTACCTGTTATCTGCTACCTTCTACCTATTACTTGTTATCTACTACCTTCTACCTGTTCCTACTACCTGCTATATGTTACATGTCACCTGTTACCTGCTACCTACTATATGTTTATGTTACCTGCTACCTGCTACATGTTACATGCTACTTGTTACTTACCTGTGACCTGTTACCTATTACTTGTTACCTGCTACATGTTACTTGTTACCTGTTACATATTACCTATTACATGTTACATGTTACCTGTTATCTACTACCTGTTACCTGCTACTTGTTACCTGCTACTTGTTATCTGTTATCTATTACCTGTTACATGTTACTTGTTACCTGTTACTTGTTACATGTTACCTGCAACATGTTACATGTTATATGTTACATGTTACATGCTACCTGCTACCTGTTACTTGTTATCTGCTACCTTCTACCTGTTATCTACTACTTCCCTCTTACTCCTACGTGCTACGTGTTATCTGCTACCTCCCTATTACACACTACTTGCTACGTGCTACCTGTCATCTGTTACTTGCTATCTTCTATTTGTTATTTCCTACCTCTGACCTACTACCTGTTATTTGTTATATGTTACATGTTACCTACCTATTACATGTTACCTACTACCTCTTACCTGTAACCCGTTACATGTTACTTGTTACCTGTTACCTGTTACCTGCTATCTGTTATTTGCTACATGTTACTTGTTACCTTCTATTTGTTATGTGTTACCCTTTTTTTTTTTTGCAACTGTTATGTGTTACCTATTATCTGCTACCTGTCTATTACCTGCTACTTGCAACTTGCTATATGTTACCTGTTAGTTGTTATCTACTACTTGTTACTTTGGAGGTGGTCCAACCCTCTTACAAACCAAAAGAAACATATACCTCAAAGAAACCCCGACTGCCTACCCTGCCATAACTAACTAAAATACGACTTAAAATTCAAAGACCAACTCCGCCACCCTATCAACAACTATTAATTGAGTACATACATATTGGGGGTGCTAAGCACCAATCATAGAACTCCCCTCAGTTTCTATTTCATAACACTTTCACAAAATTCGACAAGATTTGATAATTTTTTATATTTAATAGTGTATTTTGTCTTTCTTAAATACATTAATTATTTAAGTTTCACTATTAATCAAATATAATAGTTAGATCTAAGTTATTTTTATAATAAAATTTAAATATAATATTATATATATTATATTATAGATATTATTTTTACTATTTTTTAATTAAAATACCAATTATTTATCTACATTTTAAAAGTATGTATATTTAATAAAATATTTTAATAATTAATATATTAGTATAATTAAAATTTGAATTTCAACTAAAAATCATAATATTATAATAAAAAATTTATATATATATATATATATATATATATATATTTTTATTACGCATATGTCACGAGTATAAAAATGAAGAAAACAAACGTAATAGGACAAGACCATATTTCATTGATAAATTTTTCATTTCGATGATATTCCACTCATAGGTTTTTCATTTCTTTCAAGGTGAAGGTGAGCCCTATCCATTCGTCTAACATACATTTTGAATTAACACTATGTCATTTCACATAAATCTCCATTTTATATTCTAATATGCCACCACACTTTTTTATATTGTGTCCAAAAAACTTTGACCTAAATTATATCCTTTTCCACTAATCATACGTTAACACGTTAATAAAATATTACTTTACAGTAATTGATCTTCATTGACAAAAAGATGTTTTAGTTAATTAACAATGTTTTGAAAGACCATTGGCATATACTGTTTATTGGATTTGTGAAACTCATGTAGTTGAAATATTATTTTATTTTTACTTATTTTATATTTAGTTATTTAACTAAATTTATTCTGTACATTATATCTTTAAATTGTTTAAGTACTTATATGTTTTATCGAGATATTACATTTATTAAGCTAATATTATTTTTCAAATTAGTTACTTTTTTATTTTATTAAATAGTTCTAATAAATAAAAAAGTGAAAACCACTTAATATATTTTAATTAGGTTTCAATTTTGAATATGCGAGAATATTATATATAATTGATATAACATTTACTATATCATAAAAACATCATGTTATAAGAAGTCTTGAACACTCTCAAACAAATTAGACATCATTTACAGCATAAACAAATTAGTATTCTATAGTTATTTTTATCTAACATAAACTCAGCCACTTTGAAATTTTAATGGCAACCACCTAAAATATATTTTTTAGTTCCTAAAATTAATAAGTTTTGATTTCGGTTTTTATAAAAAAAATTATATGTATAAAAATTTAAACGATTCATTTTAGATTTTATAGAGGTTTAGTTTTAGTTCTTATAATTTTTTACTGCTCTAAAATATCATATCACTATTTTTAGTTATTAATATTCATTTAAGATATACAAGAACATTTATTTTTTTAATTTTTAATTTTTTAAAGTGTGACATGCTAACATTATATTATAACACAAGTATGAAGATGGTCATTTAACTTTTAATTCTACACATAAATAATAAATTAATGTTATATAATATTAATAATTAAATGTATTAATTTTTATATTAAAATAACTACAAAATAAAAAAATAAAAAAAAATTAATGTTCACTCATTTATAAGGACTAAAATCAATTACTTAGGAAAATAAACCAAATTCTGCTTTATTCAGAACTACCTAACATCAATTTAAAATATTTATTTTTTTATATCATTAAAATTAATTATTAAATAAAAAATCATTTTAAAAACAAAAATAATTAATATTAAATTAATTAAATTAGATATTATTTTATATAAAAATAGTAGTAACTAAAGTAATTTCTATTATTAATAAATTATTGATTTTAGAATTTAAATAGTGAATAATTAAATTATTAATGCTTAATTAAATATCAATTTATTAATAAATAGAAACTACTTTAAATATTAATAATTTTTTTTCTATAAAATAATATATAATTTAATCAATTTAATAATTAAATATTTTTTTTATCTAAAATTAGTTTTTTCTTTAGTCTTGATTTCTATATTCACTATATTGAGAATTTTAATTTTCAATTATATATATTTCATTTCATCTTGTTAAACTTACACATAACCACACTTTTGACAGAAATTAGAAGCTCAGAATTCTGATCTTCATCACCGTCCCATGTCCTCTTTCCAGCTTTACAATTCTTGTGTTCTGAATTGTTTTTGTCCAGAATCAACACTCTGTATAGCCTTTTCGATGTATTACATCTCCTTCACCCACCACTTTCTGCTACACCTGGACACTCATGTCGGTCGCTCCTTTCACGTGAACAGATTCCTTAACCAACATTTCACTCCTCGGACACAACATAGTACGCAAATATAATACTTATTTCACCTTTTTCTAAAGCAAAACCCTACTTTAAACGACTAAAATATATTTTGTAGATAATAATATAATAACCAATATCCCTAACGCGTGATCAAACTATCGTGTAGCTTATTACCAGTGTTACCAAACTTAGATTTACGTCTAGTTTTACAAATTTCTGCTATGCTACTTAACGTTTGTTACTTTCTCAACTAGCTATAAATAGATATCAGTAACACCCTTTTGATCCTATATTGATCTAGGTGAGGCTGGTACGTACCTAGCAATGGACAAGGCACGATTTGGGTTTTTCTTCATGTTGCTCATTCTCCTTGCTTCTCGTAAGCCTCTATGCATGCAATTATATGCCATTTAATAGGAATATACAGTAACTATACGTCATTATAACTCTCTTTGTTTGTGATAATGCAGAGATGATGGTTCAAACGGAAGGAAGACACTGTGAGTCAAAGAGCCATCGATTTAAGGGGATGTGCCTCAGCGACCGAAACTGTGCTTCAGTTTGCCATCTTGAAGGCTTCACTGGTGGCAACTGTCGTGGATTTCGTAGACGCTGTTTCTGCACCAGGCACTGTTAGTTGCTCCATGCAATTTCATCTCCCGTTGCTCTTGCATTCACAAATAATGACTACCCCTTAACCAGTTGTGTTTGGTTGGTTTAATGTGTTTTGCGTTGGTTTGTCACTTCATCATGCAGTTTTCTAGCGTTGTATGTTTCGCTTCGTGCCACCGAAAGAAGTGAAACTAAGTTTTTTCTTCATTTCTTTCTTGCAATATTGTTGCTGCTTCTAGGGCTACAAAGACCTTCTTTTACGACAAATTTCACATAATCTAGTGACTCTATTTTGTGGAATATTTATTATGCTGCCAAAATTTCACTTATTAATTACTAAAATGAATAAAATTACAATTTTAATATATATGAATTCAAATCGTATCATGGTAATATAATTTTAATGATTTTAACTTAAGTGGTTACACCTGCTATTGAGATGTGACATGTTAAAATATTAGTAAATGAAAATGATTGTGTAATTTTGAAAGGTGTAAATGGGCCTGGTGGTCCAATGTTGTGAAGCCCAAGTTGAAGTTTGTTGGATTTTTCATTTGAGGCCCTAAGTAACTAATGCCTAGATGGAAAGCTGATAGAGCATTACTCAGCACTTGATGAAGTTGACCACAAAAGCAGAAGCCATAGCAGATAAGAGAAGTGGAAATTTTGGTTTGAAATGTAATTAAAAAAGCAGAACCCAACTTTGTTAGGTACGTAACATAAATGATGGGCAGCAAAAGTTTTAGTTAGTCTTCTTTGTCCTCATCTTAATTCTCAATAGTCAATAGTGTCTTGCTTGCCGTTAAGGGTTTGAACTTTGACTCTGGAGCCATCTATGTAGTGATAGACTACTTGTTTATCATGTTCCCAAAAACATTAAGTAGGTTGGCCAGACCTAGATGAGATGAGACAAAAATCATTGTATGTGACATGTCTAGATCCTAAACTCAAAATACACACTCATCGTTATCTAAGGTGTTGAATATGAACTGTTTTATTTATTTTTGTTAAATGGTATTGGTTGACAGAAACCTAATGACACAGCAGAGTGCATGACACCATGCATGTTAAGGAAGATGTTTAATATTGAGGACTGAGATGGAATCGGATTCTGCATATCTGGTTAAAAAGATTCAACAGAGATATAGAGCAATATAAAAGCATGAGCAGTTGAAGGCTGAAATGAACTAAGAGATGGATTGCCCTTTTAATGATTTTAGAATTATGGAATATATGCGGAAGAAGATGGCGTTGAATAATTGGAAATTACATTGGTCCTTCACTTTTTGGGGTGTTCATAATCTAATCTTCATAAAGTGGGGCCAGAGTGGAAGATCTCACACACAGTGGCAGTGGTGACAGTCAAAATAGTGGAAGATAAGAATAAGAGGAATTTGTTGATAATTAAAAAGAAAGAAAAGAGTTGAAAAGGAAGATGAGTGTGAGGAAGAAAGAAATGAATGGGGCAGTGGATGATGAGGTGGGAGAAGCATGTGGGGAAGGAAGTGGGTGACCAACCTTGGAGATTCTTCCCCTTAATTTAAAGGGTAATTTTGTTGAAGTGGTTCTAGAAGAAACAAAAAACTAGGGTAGGAAGGTGAGGCTTACCAACCATGTCCATAAAAAAATAAAAAAATTGACATGGCCGGCTCAGAATGGCATAACTGTGTTGGATGGGAAAGGAGGTTGGTTGAAGTTTGAAAATGACAAATAAAACCCATCATTACCAATAATATTATAAGTAGATCAAATTCACCACACCATGTAATATCATCTTCCATTCTTCTTTTCACGGGACTTTAATCCACACACCATCCTACTAAGCAATGGGACCACTCAAAGGGAAATCATTTTTTTTTATTTCTTATAATAATACATCGGAATCAGCTAACATACTAATCGAAATCTCCTATTAATAACAAAGGAATTATCTACATATTCGTTCATTATTCTTGATAATGGCAAAAATGTTAGCCATTATAAAACTCCATGTTAAATAGGGTAAAAGTGAGGACATACTAGTTATACGTAGCCAAAACCTAATACGTTATTAAATAAAAATTAATTTTTAAAAATAATAATAATTAGTTGTTATATTAAATAAATTAGATATTATTTTAGAAACTAAAAAAATTATTGATATCTAAAATAGTTTTTAACAGTTGATTATTTTTATTTTAAAATTAGTTTATATTTAATAATTTTCTAGTAGTGAAATATTTTAAGATGTTTTGAACTTGAATTCAAGGAGAATTTTTTAAAGTAAAAGATTAGGGGACGGGAAGATAGTGTAGACAAATATATCATAGCACTACAAGAAAATCATTTAATAGCAACTAGTTTTTGGTTCCTAATTGTAACCTCTAACACATCTGACATGTGTATAATAAGATGTCACTGTTATTGGAAAATACAGTCACTACAAATGTTATTTTAGCTGCAATATATTTGCGTTTACAACAGTAGAAACCATTTGTGTCGGTCAAACTCACGAAAGATCGACGCAAAGAAGATGTTGTGTGTACTCTCCGACGCATGCGGGACACGAGAAAAAATAATGAAAATAATAATAATAATAATAATATTACGTCGGCTAAAACGACACATACTTTGGGTCGTGCATCGGTCTTGCCGATCATAATGGCCAAACAAATATATATTTAATTGATGCTTCAGCCAAACGACGCATATTTACTATTTAATTTTTTTATTTTTTGTAAGGATTTATTTATTTTGAATTTATTTAAATTATAATATTATACTAAACATTTTAGTTTTGAATAAATTATTGTATGTATCTTTTTATTATATATATATAGGGAGATTTACTTATTTTAAATTTATTGAATTCTTAATATTGTAATAAATATTTTAATTTTGAATAATTTATTTTGAAATAATATTTAAATTTTGATACAATTAAATTTATTTATTTTATCATAATTAAATTTATTTATTTTATTAAGTGTTCAATATTAAAGTTATTTAAAGAAATTATCATAAAAAATTTAGACAGAATTGAAAAATGTAGAAAAATAATAATTGAATATATAAAAAAATACACATTTAAATTTTTAAATGTCATATAAAATATAAATTATGCATAAATTTAGGGATATAAATTTGACATAAAGTAATTAATGTAAAATTTAATGAATGTATGTAAAAATAAAAATAAAACAATTATTGTCACAATATGTGAAAGTAAACTTAAGAAAAAAAAAGTGAGGATAAAACCATTGATTGGTAACTTAAATAAATTTTAATCTCATACTATTACTGTAATGAATAAAGGAAAAATTTGTTTTAGACTAGACATTCCCTTTGATGTCCATTGTAACTTAAAAGAGGTTACTTCTGAGAAATTATTTTGTTCTCAGTGTATATAGTAAGTATTCTGTCAAATATGAGTTGAGTCTACTCCTTGTGAGTGGTCATCAATTTATAAACATTTATGGGCTTGGATTTTCGACGCTAGCTTTTCCAGGTTTTTAATGTGACATATCATAGTATTATGTCATACAATCTTAATATAATGTATGTATAATTGGAGTATTCAGTAATATAATCAGAGTATTTAGATAATATAATCAGGGATAATGTATAATTAAATCAATGCATTAATGGAGCTAGGATATTATGTATAATGATCATAGATATTATATGATAAAATCAGTATAATTAAAGAAATTGAGATGTCGTGTCCTAAATTAAATTACGTGAAACCATATTAATTGTGCATTAATAAGATTGATTCCCATAATATATTTGTCTAAATTAACGTTGATATCCGATGATAACTATATGAGAGGTTCATTAATAATATTCTCATAAACCTTGGTTAATTTTACTTAGTCATGGGCCACCTTGATCATTATATGGAAGATTCATCAACTTTTGGATTATAAGTTCATAATCCTAGTCCATTTCCATTTTGGGTGGAACATATGTACTAATTTTTTTATTTATTATTTTTTCAAATAAAAAAATGTACTAATTTTTTTTATTGAAATTAGTAAGTTAAGAGTTGAATTGAGAAATAGATTGTAAAGGCTAAAAAAGAGTAAAGTAGATGCTACCACACATACAATTATACTTACTTCAATGAAATTATTTGATAGGAAAGCAAACATTTTCTTCAATATCGCACCTAAGAGTTATTTTTTGTTTTCTTCGAAATATTAATAAATTGATTATTTTTTTATAATAGTAGATAAAAAATCACTGAGGATAAATGGTTTTCCAAACAAAGTTTAATTGAATTATTTATTTATTTTTGTTGTATAAATTAAATTAATATTTTTATGTATAAATTAAATTATTTTTTTGTTGTATAAATTAATTATTTTTTAAAGTTTTATTTTAGTTTATTAAATATTTAAAATATTACAAAAATGGTGAAATAAATATCTATAAATTTAGTGATTTATGTATTTTAGAAAGAATTTAAAAAATATAAATTTATATGTAATATTTGTTAATTATATCTTGAGTTAAATTAATTTTTTTTATATACGTAGGGTTTTGCGTTGGCTAGCCGATGCAAAATCTGCTTCCACCTATGTGTCGGATGTGGCCGACACATACATTGTGCTATATAAAGAGCGTGTTTCGTTGCATGCCCTCTCTTTCCCTCTTTCCCCAAATTGAGAAACCTATTTTTTTTACTCTCTTCGCATTTTGCTGACCCCCCTTTATAGTGCCCACTCTTCGCATTTTGTTGACCCCACCTTGTAGTGCCTCCGTCTCACTGTTACTACTCTGGCATTGTTCACCACGGTGTGTTCTTTCTTCTCCGATTGTCTTCTCTTCTCTTCTCTTATTTTATTCTTCATTTTGTTCTTCTTCTCCATTTTAGCTCTCACTTCGTCGCGACCCTGACTGCCTCCGTTGTTGCCTTCCAGTGCTCTCCGCTACCCATTCCCGCCTTTGGCACTCGCTGATTGTCTTCTTTCTCCCTTTATCTTCCCTTTTATGTATGTTATAATTTTTTTTTAACTATTTTTTGTGTTCTTCATTTCAGGTCCAAGGTGCCTTCACGTCGTTGTTCCACCACGTCCAATTTTATTTTATGGTTTATTTTATTTTCTACATTACAATTTTATTTTAACTTTAAGTTTTATTTTATGTATTAATATTCACTTTGAATGATTGGATGACTGAAATTATCTAAATTACTTTAGAGGATTTGTTATTATGAATTGTGAATTTGATTGGGGATATGTTATTCTGATTGTTACACGTAAAAATGGCTAAAACAAAAAATATAATGTTTTTTATGCGTTCAGCCAGGCCCACTTAAAGTTTTTTTTTTTTCGCTTCCATTTATGCGTCGGCCAAGCCCACACAAGTTTTTTTTTTTTTTAAGTTTTGCGTTGGTTTGGCCCACGCATAGGCCAACGATATTACATTACTTTTATGTCGGAGTGGCCAACGAAATTCGTGTCCATTTTTCGTCAGCTTGGCCCATGCAAAATACGTCGCTCATGCTAGTCGACGAAAAAATCATTTTGTTTCCATGACTTTTTCGTCTGATGCTTGGCTGACACAAATCTGACGTTTATTCGTCGGTTTTGATTGTTTTCCATTCGTTTATGGTCTACGAAATGTAGTGTTTTTCTTGTAGTGAGTAGTGTCCCATGGAATTTCTAATGGGTTTGCACCTATGGCTATAGTAATCTCTAATAATACAGTTATAGGATCATCGTTAGATACAAATTGCTTCTTTCTTTAAGGACTTTGTTATCAACGATGTTGTTGCAAGATAAATAATGACTTCATTAATTTACAATATGCATACATAAATAAAAAAATAATAATAACATAGGTAAGTTCATACCAGAAGGTTTGACATGAGATTAAAAAGTTTCCTAGGCCATGCTAAGAAAGTTTGAAATGATTGTGCCGCAATAAAATACTTCATTGTTGGCACAAGAACTGTAGCATGACCAATGGAGCATCACTATCTAAACTAGCCCAACCTTAAAAGAAGATGACTAGGAGCAAGAAACAATATTCAAGGCTAGGTCACAAGCCCCACCACTCCTAATACAAATCACTTTGACAAGCAGATGACTAAGGACACAACAGCCACTTCAGAATTAGGTCAGTCATCTCAGCATACAAGATCAGGCCCCACCAAACATCAGAAGGACCTCAGTAGAAGAAGAACTTGACATAGGCCAAAGCATCAAATGTTCTTTCTTCTGATCTTTTTACAAGACAAGTTTATGTAAATAATTTGGCCTCTTTTGGGGGTCCAAATAGAAGAATAAACTAGAGTGGGGTGTCCTTAGTAATTTAGGTTTGTGTCAAACCCACCTTTCATGACATATGCACCTAGGTTTAGGGTTTCTATGACCTACCTTCTAGAAGGTTTCTCACAAATGATGCCCCTACCCTTTTCACTCTTGCTCCCCAACTCACTCTCTCCTATATAAAGGGTGTCTTGCCTCATGAATTTTTACATTTGAATTTTGAAAGTAAAGAAACTCTGTTAGAGTGTTTAGTTAGATGAGTCTCCTATTATCCTTGGGTCTTATCTTGAGTGATCTTCACTTCAAGTGGCGGCTCTACACCAGTCATCTTGGAGTATCTTATCCTCCAAGTGGCGTGACAACCTCTCATCTTCATAAGCTTTCTTCATCTCTTCAAATTTTTCCTTCCTTTTCTTTGCGCCACTTTTCTCCATTCTCTATTTCATTGTGTTTTCTTTTTCTTATGTGTTTTTTTTCATTTCTGCCCATCACTATACAATTGTGTTTTCTCTTTGCTCTTTAGAAGTGAACTTTCACACTTACTTAACCACTTGGTTAAGTTCGTGTCCAGTGGGAATCTTCTTTGGGCTTCTCACCATAATTGTTAATCCAAAAATCATAAACAAAAGACTAACCTTTAAAAATGTACAATCCTAAAATCAACTCACATCAATTCCTCATAAGATCATCAAGAGCATAACACTAGAGCATGAGCCGGGCTACCAATTATTCTTTCTTTTAATATTTTTAAAAAGGAGGTGTTAAATAGCATAAATTGGGTTCATGGCCCATAGAAGGGTGAAATCCTAGCCTCTAGAATGCATCACATGTGCAGCCCACACAGTCACACTTTTTACATTAAGCACATGTTTAAATGTGTAAAGTATGACCCCTTATATATCCATAATTACTGGCACATTTTTAGGAGTTAAGCTAACTTATTTTGAATTTCAAATTTCCCTCCATGCCTTAATCACATGGCACGTATCACTATAAATAGGTTGTCACCCCCTCTTGTAAATCACATTGAATTTTGAGTAAAGAAACTATGTTTAAGTGAATTTCTGAGTGTTCTAAAATTTCCTCTGAGTCTTATCTTGGATGGCTTCAAGTGGAGACTCCTCTTCACTTATCTTGGATCCCTCCTCCAAGAGCCGTGACTACCTCCATGCTTCCACCTTCACCAAATCCTCTTCATCCATCTAAGTGTCTTCATCCTTTCTATTTTGCCTTGTTCAATTCCTTTTATTCATTTTCTTTACTTGTTGCTTCTTTTCATTTCTGCAATTCATCGTCAATTAGAGTGTGTATTTTTCCTTTTCCTCTTTGAAGAGAACCTTCACACTTACTTAACCACTTAGTTAAATTCGTGTCCAATGACGATCCTCACTGAGTTGTCACCATAATTGTCAATTTAATTTCTTATCTAAGTGAAACCTATAAAAATATGTGCAATTCTCAAATCAACTCATATCAAAATGAGTGGGTAGAAGTGTCTTCAACATATAACCCACATTGGCTTCTAGAGCCAATGTCATCCTCTAATGGATTTTTAGTTGCATGACTCCCCTTTATGTTAACTTTAATAGTTAAAGGGACAACAGGTGTTTCTACAATAAGGGTATGGTGTGAAAGACCTAAGAACAGTAGTCATTGCTCAAACTCTTACCTTAACTTATGAGTAACCTCCTATGTTACCTCCTGTGCGATCTATTGTCTCAATTGTGAAAGAGTCTCTTGGTTGGGTGTCCCATAATAGTTTTAATGTGAATATGATCCAAAGAATTGGTGAATGCCTACTTCTGATCTAGCAGCATGCACATGTCCAGGATGTTCAGGTTCAATTGTGATAAGTAAAAGTACCTATGGAACTTCACTCAACCAAGGAATCCTACAACATCAAAAAAATATAATATTTTATCTATGCAAAAACATAAGAATATGATCACGACATGTTAACTTACAATTTTTTTCAGTGTCTCAGCATGACTCATGATCGTATATGGGCTTGCTTCCATTTGTTGGTGATAAGATGGTGGTGTTGGAGAGTGAATGACACTTGTATCATCCTCAGAAGTAGGTGAAGTTCATGCTTTCTCCTTGTCTTTCATCATGACTTCCTCAAGTTTTCGATAAACCTCACGAGACAATAAGTGTGGGGGTAACATTTTGAGCCTGAATAGATTGTGCTTTTTTCCTAACAAACCATAACATATAGACAAAATTTATGAATTAGTTAATGTAATATTAAATTATCACTTAAAATATTTATGAACTAAAGTGTACTAACCTTCCATTTCTCGTCTTCATGGTTTCTTCGTCAATTATTGTGTATTTATTACAAGGATTTTCATCTCTTTTTGAACCAAAGACAAGTGTCCTCGCCAGTTTCAACTTAAATTGACGTAATTTAATAGCAACCAAAGAAAAAACCTCCGATCTTAGCGTTCCCACCGTAGAAATATCTAAATGCATCTACATGACAAAAAGAATAAAATTTTACACTAATAATAATTATGATTAATATAACCAAAAAATAACAACAATAAAATTAGATAAATTACCACAATATCGTGTCAGGTCATGTTTCAATCAACCTCAGACACATCATCCCATGTAGGTACTAGAATAGAAATCCTCTTATATGCAATGACTCCAAGATAGTTGCAAAAAAGTTATGCATTTGGACCAGAGGTCACACAAATATTGACATCAATAGTTAATGGTGTCCTCTCATTGCTAGCATGTGTGTGAGAGAGAGATCAGTCTAGTGGATCCTTTAGCAGATCTTTTGGAGGTGACAACTAAAATAAATGGGCCTTAATCATCAATCCTATCTTTTTTCAAACAACAAAGTACCAAACATTAATAACATACATCATCGTTAACATGGTAATTTAGTTAACATACACATGCATATAAAACTAAAAAAATTAATAACTTCATACATAATGTGTATAATGGTCATATATATTCCCTCGTGGTCTTTACGGGTTGCATCTACACATTAACTACATTGTCATCATCTTTATTGAACATCGTTGATGTAAATGAACAAATGTCAGCAATATGAAGATTACTAAGATCCTCTTTTAACCTCCATTTTTTCTCATGAAGAACAGTAGACTAATGTTCTGATGTAAGATCTTTGACATTAAAATTTGGGATGTTTGATGTGTCATGATAAATGTCTCGTTTCAATAACTTATCTTCCATAAATGAACTAATGTCATTCTTGGTTCATCTATTCTGACACTGATTTTATTACCAACCCACTTACACTTGAAAACTTGAATAGAAAACATAGTATAACCAACCTCTTAAATCTCTTATACTACACCATAGTATGACCTCGATCCAATTACAAGAATTTGATCTTTTGAAGTTAAAAATTATAACGACTCAGCTTCAAGTTAATTTCACTATTTTTTACTGTACTTTTTTCATCCAAACACTTTGTATAGAAGGAACAATTGTTGATGCCATACGGTACAACATAAGACATCAAACATTAGTCCATTTTTCATTCATATTAATTTTTTAGATGTTGCTACATCTTTGAAGACCTCAACTTTAAATCAAGGCATGAAAATTCTATTATACTCCATCAACACCCATTTCTCTAGTTGTCTTGGGTTTTTATCCTTCATAATGGTTTTATGGGTAGATAAGTAAGGTATAACCTCACTTGTATTGTTTACTATATACAAAAGTGTTTGCAATACTTCTTTACGATGCATTTACTTATAGAATGCCTATTTGCCTTGATTTGGGTGGAAGTCTCATAGGATTTTCTTTCACCATATACTCCAAACTAAACTCAATACTTCTTCGGTAATATACCTTTTAATAATTGAAGCTTTTGGATTAGATGGTTCTTGACATATCCTTTAAATTTTTTCATATAATGCTCAACAAGATACATCTACCTTAATTATACTGGTCCATAAAATTTAGTTTCTTTTACCAGTTGAACAAGTATTTCAACCAGAATTTTAACAACATACTAAAGTCATGAACTATTCCAAAACTAAAACAATTTACTTTGTTGGGGTCGGACATTCTCAAACCTAGTATCAATGTGTTCAAATAATTCAGCACTACAACAATTCAATTTAAAATCAATTCGCCCATTAATATATTTAAAAAACAAAACAAAAATTGTAGGAAGAAGAAAATGATCCAGAGAGTGATGAGCAGTGTGTTGAAGATGGTTGCTGTCCCTTCAAGATTGTGTTTGATGAAGACTTTTATGTACATTTCATGTGTATTTTTGCTATTGCTTTAAGTGTGTCTTAGGTAGTGCTTAGAGGTTGTTTAAGAGTGGGCTTTTTGCTGAGTAACTCACCTCATAACCACTGGCCATGTGATAAGAACAAACATAAGTTTTCTTAAACTGTTT
>Ga0123342_1002404_pt1 | contig 31084 bp, 28 predicted proteins | sample Turbeawhitnodule_FD_89960 | JGI IMG/M metagenome (GOLD analysis project Ga0123342, IMG submission 89960) | Root nodule microbial communities of legume samples collected from Mexico - Turtle bean Mexico white nodule | ecosystem: Host-associated > Plants > Roots > Nodule | place: Mexico: Nepantla... | reverse complement strand
TCCCCAATTCCCCACTCTCATGCACCTTCAAGGCACCCATACTTCTTAGGAAGGCCTTGCTCATCTCCTCCACAAGCTTCCGCAAGTTTCATCACCAAAAAGCAAAGAAGAGCTCATAGGAATGCCATCACAAACCTAATCCTCCATTTGCGTAAATAACATTACAATTACCTTATAATCTTTTGTATTTGAATTTATTTTCAAGTTTAATATTCTTATGTTCATATTATGTGATATTATTACATTATTATACTTAATTTTTCATTAATTTAAAAAATGGAATCTTGCTATTTTCAAAGTTGATAAATAATTATTTTATACTATTCAACATTTTTCAATTTGTCTTATTTATTATTGAAGTACATAAATTATAAGTATCCACAAAATCTTTTCTATTTGAATTCATTTTCAAGTTTAATATTCTTATGTTCATATTATTATATTATTATACTTCCAGCCGCTACCAATTTTAATGGTTTTATAAGGAAACCTTCCTTTTAAAACCTTACATTCAACATCCTTCAATAGTCCATGCACCATAACCGTTTTAAATCTACCTTGGCGAAAATATTCAGAAAATGCAGGAGGTATACCCTTCAATAACATCAAAATATTAAGTAAACAAAAGGAATACAATATAGCAATCGTATTTTTAAAAAAAATCAATGATAAACTCACCAGAGAACTTGCATTTACGCCTAGCGGAGACAACTTAATGGAAAAATGGTGAAAGGGACCAATGGTCAACGGTTTCCTCCCTTCAACTTCATCCAAATAACGATTGAAATAAATTTCAGGGACATCTTCCATATAAATAGTTATATGGAAAGCGTTTTTGCCAACGTAACGGAATAAGATAGTGTGATCCCCTTCAAACCCATAAAAATCAGTCAAAGTCCACCACCCTGTCATGATTTCTGGCGACAACAAATCTTGGTTATATTCTACTATATGTACATTCCCTGCGTTATCTACAATGGTCCACTCTTCATCAAGTTCTTTTTGAAACTCAATAGCAAATGCACAATCAACATACCCAAGCTATAAATTTTGAAATAAAGAATAAAAGTAAGCAACTATAGAAACTGTATAAAAGTATAAATTTAAGAAAATACAGAAAAAAAAATACATACTTCACCGCGGATGTTCATTGAACAAAACAGACCTCATGTGTCAAGTTTAACAATTTCTTCAGCAGTGGGCGTCATGACAGTGAATAATAGAACAACAGAAGTAAGGTAGTGGGAAAGAAAGTAGGACTCTGAATAATAAAGGAATGTGTTGAAATCAAGGTTTAAAGAATAGAAAAAGGCTACACTATATAATATAATATATAATGATTACTTGCTACACTAAATCTGGAAAGAAGAAATAATGATCTTGAAAGTCGTGTATAAAGCACAGAGTATTGTCACAATATATGAAAAAAGCAAAAAAATAAAGAATATATAAACAACGAATAAAGAATACAAAACGGGCACAATATAAAATAATATATAAAAAATTTAAATTTCTCAGAATCCCAATAGTTTAATGTTCTTATAATGATTACTTGCTGCAACAAATATCTAAAAAATTTGCATTTAAAAAATAAATTAATATGTTGAAGGTTGTGTATAAAGAATAGAGAACATCCACAGTATAATTAATAATAATAATAATAATAATAGTATATGATAATGATTACTTGCTGAAGTAAATATCTGAGAAATCTGGAAGAGAAGAAGAAATGAAGATCTTGTAAATGTCTAAGAAAACTTCCTATCTAGGAAACCTTCATATCAACAAAACTGAAAAAATAATAAGAAATAGAGAACAAAGACTATGGAAGTAGTTGAATGCATCAAGTAAGCAAAAAAGAAATTCTCATCCCATAAGCATATAACATTCTTACCATAATCAATATGAACATCAATATGAAAGAGGACAAAATCAATATGAAATTAAATGAACAATGGAATCAGAATAGCAGGAAACAAACCTAGAAATTTTGAATAGAGAAGCCTAGAAACAAAAAAACAAAAAATGCCTTGGCATAAATATTAGAGTTTACCAAAAAATGTTGATGAACATCAATATGAAAGAGGACAAAATCAAAATGAAAATAAATATGAACATCAATATGAAATGAAATGAACCATGGAATGAGAATAGCACGCAACAAACAATTAGATGGGATGAACATGAATATCAAATGCATCCAAAGAGGAGGTAAAAAATCAGTACCTTTTACGATTAAACCCTCGAAAACCCTAGAATGCAAAAAAGGAAAAAAATCTTCAATCGGTGACTGAATATACAGTGGATTTGGAAATATATCAAAATAAAAATTAACCGTAAAAAGGAGATATCTTTTAATGTTCACCATAAAAATGAACCATGGAATCAGAAGAGGGCGCAACAAACAATTAAACGGGATGAAGATGAATATACAATGCATCCAAAAGAGGAGGTCAAAATCATTACCTTTTACGTCCTCTGTTAATCTTCACGTTTTCAACCATAAAACCATATACTAAAAAACCAACAACGCCATTAACTATTAAACCCTTGAAAACCCTAGAATGCAAAAAAAGAAAAAAATCTTCAATCGATGACTGAATATATGGTGGATTTGCATCAAAATAAAAATTAACCGTAAAAAGGAGATATCTTTTAATCAGAAAACCCTAAAAACACAACATAAATGTGATAATGAGATGAACAAACAATATAAAACATTACCTGGTCCATGGAGAATGAACATAAGAAAATCGAACAAAAATGAAAAAGCGTTTGATACAACACAATTTATAGTGAAAAAAAAATCGTCTTTACCATTTCAAAATTCAAAAGAAGGCGCCATTTCTGCAGATGGTAATGGTGTTTTTAGGCAAAACTACTTTCCAATAGAGCATCTCTGCAGTTGCCGAAATGGTGAAAAGAGTAAAGGAAAAAAGGAGAGAAGGGGGAAAAAGATTGAGAGGAGTTTAGGGTTTCAAAGAAAAACAGGATGAGAGAGAAAAAAAAGTGTTAAAGAGAGAGGACCGAGAAAGCGAAATGAGGGAGAATGGGGAAACCAAACGACAAAGTGAGTTTTAAAACGTGGCACGTGGCTCGTTTTCGTTTGCCCAGGTGTGTTGTGTTGATTGGTGGAAGTTTTTCTAGTTTTAGTATTAAATCTTTTTGTTTTTTTTTCAAAATTTTATGGAGAGGACACATGTTTAAACTTATCCTGACAGTCCTCTCCATTTGTATTATGTATAGATTTTGTTTTCCAAAATGTATTTTTTGTATTGTGAAATTGCTTTTCTAGAATAAGATTTTAATTTCCTAATTCTATCTAGGAATTTTATCTCCACAACATAAAATCTATTCCGAGTTGGCTTTTCCAAAGTGTATTTTTTATATTCTAATTTTCAATTCAAAATGAAAAAAAATTAAAAGTGGACCGGGTGTAGGTAAAAATTCATCACGTGTGCAGGAAGAATTAACCCACAAACAAATGGATGTTTCTTCCTACACCCCTACATTTTAAAAATACCAAAACTAGCCTTGTTATTTTTATTTGAAAAAGGCATTATTATGGTGTTTATAGATTTGCGGGAATTGGGTTTCAGGATATTTATGGAGTGGTGGATCCATAATGCATTTTTTTTACTTATGATTGACAGATCTAGAATTCATTTTTTTGACTTATGGATTGGTGGATTCAAAATGCATTTTTTTAACGTATTGATTGGTGAATCTAGAATGCTTATTTTGACTTATGGAATGATGGATCCATAATGCATTTTTTAACTTTTGATGTTTGATTGTGGTTTTCAATAATTTGTTGGAATTTCATGGTATGTTAATTTGTAGAAGTATGGACAATACCGAATGATTTGTTGAACTTCACTATTAATCAATTTTAAGACTAATTAGAAAACATAAACATAAACATTTATATCCAATTTTCAAAGTTTGGTCTTCATATGTAGTTATGGGGTTGACCACTTATGAAAATCATGTAGCCCATTTGTATGATGTGTGTGTATGTTCGCAAACAATGACATGGACAACGATGATTATTTATATCTTTTATGTTTTTAGTTGTATTTCTGTTTTGTAATTTGATGAAGCTACACATTTTTACATTATTATTTTAAAGGGTAATGAAATTAGTTTTTACATAATAGTGAGTGAATTTGTTCTTCCGCATTTATAATAGTCACAATGTATGTTTACATATTAATTTATGAATTCGATTACAACCTCATAACTACATATGAAGACCAATCTTTGACGATTGCTAAGAATGTTTATGTTTATGTTTTTCAATGAGTCGTAAAATTGATTAATAATGAAGTTCAACAAATCCTTTGTCATTGTCCATACTTCTACAAATTTACATTTTACCAAAACCACAACCAAACATCAGAAGTAAAAAAATACACTCCGCATCCACCAATCCATAAGTCAAAAAATGCATTTTGAATTCACCAATCCATAAGTCAAAAAATACATTCCGGATTCACCAATTCATAAGTCAAAAAAATACATTCCAGATCCACTAATCCATAAATTTTGCGGAACCCACATTCTGGAAACTTATAAACCCCGTGCCTTTTCAAATAAAAATAACAAGGCTATTTTGGTATTTTAAAAATATAGGGGTGCAGGAAGAAACACCCAAAAAGATCCAGAAGGCCCGCCCGCTAAAAATGGGTCAAGGCCTGCAAGATTATTCCCTTAAGCCCAAGATAAAGAGGAAGAAGGACAACATGGTTCCTTTCAGACCCAAATCAAGCACCAAAGCAACCTTCTTCACACTCAAATCTCACGCATTCTCTTCTCTTCTCTACCATTTCCAGCATTCTCTGTGATGAAGACTCTTCTTCATTCCTTGCCATCCATGTCCAACTTTTCCTCCAACCAGATTCGCTTTCTCCTCACCACCTTGAACGAAGTCAACTTTGACTCCGTTTTCCATCAACTCTCTCAGGTCATTCATTCATCCATTTCTCCATGTTCTTCCTCCTCAAAACCCCATCTCATTTCTTACGCTAATTTTTTCTGGGTTTCTCTCCAATTTTGTGTTCGTGCTCCGTGCTTGATAAAGTTTCCTCCTTTCTCACCCGGGGGCTGCGCAAATTCCCTTTGAGGGAATCCAATTTAAAATCGACTTGACGTGCTTTTGTTTGTTTAATGCGTGTGTTCAATGCTTTACTTTTGCGACCTTGGTGTGCGGTGCTCGAATATGCTGTGTGTGGAAATGATTTTGTAGATTTATGTAGTTGGGTGTTTCTAGGGTTTATGGTACTGGTGTTACCTTTTCAAATTTACCTTTTTTGCGCATGATGTTTGTTTGTATTCTTTTGAAATGCTTTGTTAGATGTTGTTGTCTTCCTGTGATAAGGAGAATAATCAATCTAGCTACATTATTTTTGCTCACTACTGTGCTTTAGTAAATTGGAGTATGAAATGATTTACGGATGGGCTTTGGCCTTTGTAAAAGGTGTGGCCTGATCATAATTATTTTTGCGGTGTTTTGAGATTATGCTCAGCTGAAGAGTAGATAGTGTTGTGGAGGTGATTGTAGTGGATAGGATCTCGAGGTTTTTAGCATTTGGTTTTTAATCATCTGGGATTCCTGAGAGAAATTAATGGTATTTAGCAAACAAATATAAGATGCTAAGGTTCAGTGTCACTGTAATTTGGTAATGATCCAGTGTCTATATTCTTTCTCTGGTGGTTATAATATGACTATGATTTGTGTATGCCATTTCTGACCTGTTATTTTTCTGCTGTTTTATGGACTTTGCGTCTTTGTTTATGTCCTGTCTTGCACGGTGCTCTCTCTCTCTCTGCATTTGCTCCCTGCGAATTACCCTAATCTTAGAATAGTAGGCAACTATTAGCTTCTGCACACCTTAGTGGATTTTCTTTTGTGTGTTCTTACTTTTTAATTTATTCATATTTGAAATTTTCTCTGTATTGGCTGTCTGTTTTTGGATTTGTTATTGACTTGTACTTTGTTTGGCTGACAGTTTGCTGAATTTGGAACCACTGGATGCATTTTGCTGCTTCAAACTTGCTTGGATCACTATGGTTATGCCAGAAGAGATACGAAAGACATGCAGCATGAGCCAATTCTTGGGGCAGTCATTAAATACCTCTTGGACAAACCAAACTTCAGCACAGTGTTTTCTGAGTCCATGAAGAATATGGAAATTAATGAAAGCTTTCTAGAAATTTTTTGTAATGGATTGCAGTTATCTTTATTGGAAAAGATGGTCATCAGTCTTGCTTTATCTGATTCTGAGAATCCTGATGTCAGGCTGTGTGGTAAGTATGAAGTTAATTTCTAGTTTCAGTTTTTTTAAATGTTTTTTCTTATGAACATTTTGCTTGATAAATAATGTTTATATATTTTTGTAATGTTCGTTTCGTGGTCATTTCTGTATTGTCTATCACATCAATATTTTCTCAGAGTATTATGTAGTTTTATGTTTATATATTACGTTATTTGATCAGAAATTTTGCTTGTGTTTAGGAAAAAACTTTTGCATGTCTCAGATTGAGGAATTGTGTGCCAACCCTGGTTCTATGAGTTTTCATGAGCAAATTCACAGTATTATCATGTTCCTAAAGCAGTCCGAGGGTCTTTCCAAGCACGTGGATTCCTTTATGCAGATATTATCACTTGTGGAGTTCAAAGACACACCACCTTTCGTCTTGACTCCATTGCTTCCTGATGAGATGCATGAGGCTGATTTTTTAAGGTGGTAACTTATATACCTATCCTTTTTGTATTGTATGGGTGATAAAATTATGGTAAAAAAGTCATGATAATTATAGATTATTACTGACTGATTACCATGTATGAAGTTAACTACTCACTGTTCTGTGAATAATATTGAAAACTTATTTTATTTAACCCCTGAAATAAGTAGTTAAGTTGAACCCTTTTAATCATTAATTAAATTTAAAATGCTGGCAAATTACAATCAGCTTCACGTTTGAATAAAACTGTATTTTTGATTTACATTATTAATAATAAATGATTAAATCCTGGGGTTATGATGTTTCTCTATCTGCAAATTACAGGAATATGGAGTTGTTCCACGACTCTGGAGAAAATGATTTTGATGCTATTTTGGCAGACATACAGAAGGAAATGAACATGGGTGATATTGTGAAGGAGCTAGGCTATGGATGCACTGTTGATGTTTCACAGTGCAAGGATATATTTTCACTCTTCTTACCTTTAACTGAACATACACTCTCTAAATTACTTGGTGCTATTGCTTGTACCCATACTGGGTTGGAGGACAACCAAAACACATACTTAAATTTTCGTGCGGCCCATGGATACAACGTGTCTGAGTTGCCGCCGCTGAACTCTTGGAATATTGATGTCTTGATTGATACAGTCAAGCATCTTGTGAGTTTTCTTCAATAAAGCTTAAAATTCCATCTTGTCATGTGCTCTTATTCCTGTTGCTGGAATTGGAATAAATGAGATAAATGTTTTCATTTTTCTGATATAGGCACCTCATACCAATTGGGTACGTGTTATTGAAAATCTTGATCATGAAGGGTTTTTTCTTCCTAGTGAAGAGGCATTCTCTTTTCTCATGTCCGTATATAAACATGCCTGTAAGGTATGATATCAGAACACTACATATACTTTCCCTTGAGCTTAATTGATATACATGCAAGCTCTGTTATAAAATCCTGAATGTATGAAATGGGCCTAGCAGGAACCGTTTCCTCTCCATGCCATCTGTGGGTCTGTCTGGAAGAATACTGAGGGTCAGTTGTCGCTCCTTAAATATGCTGTATCAGCAGCACCGGAAATGTTTACCTTTTCACACTCTGGAAGACAGCTGGTATGGTGATCGTTTTTCACTAATTCTATTACTTGTTCCCATCTACATATTTTATGGCAACAAATTGCTTTTCAGGTATATGCTGATGCAATTAATGGCCACAAACTTCAAAATGGACATCCCAATCATTCATGGCTGTGTCTTGACCTTTTAGATGTCCTCTGCCAGCTAGCTGAAAAAGGTCATGCCAGTGTTGTTCGATCAATCCTTGATTATCCCCTTAAGCACTGTCCTGAAGTCTTGCTTCTTGGGATGGCACACATTAATGTAAAATTTAATGGATTCATATTTGTTAGTTCTCAACAGTTTTCCATTTCCTCTCTTTTCTTGATATGAAGTTTTTATTTGTTGTTCTTGCAGACGGCCTACAATCTCTTGCAGCAGGAAGTATCTCTAATTGTTTTTCCCATGATTGTAAAAAGTGCTGTAGGCAGTGGGATGATTCTACACCTTTGGCATGTAAATCCTAACTTGGTCTTTAGAGGGATAATTGATTCTGAAAACCATGACTCAGACAGTATTATAAGAATTGTGGACATCTGCCAGGAGCTAAAGGTTGTTTTATTGTTAAGTTTGTATTTTTCATTTTGATTGTTTTCTTATATATGGATTTTACTGTTAGGTATTGTTTTTTTTTTCTTGTTTAAGTCTAAACTTTGTTAAAATGAGCAGCTCTCACATTCCTTGAGTCCTTTTAGTTACCTTGCTATAAGCTTTTAAATTTGTCTTCATGAATACCAATCTCATGTTTCTGTTATTTTTTTCTTGCCATTTCTAATCTATCATATTTGTTTTACAGATTTTATCATCTGTGGTGGAAGTTATTCCTTCTCATTATAGTATAAGGTTAGCAGCTGTTGCATCAAGAAAAGAATTACTTGACTTTGAGAAGTGGTTGAGTAGCAACTTAATTACATACAAGGAAACCTTTTTTGAGGTAATAATGCCTTCCCTCATTACTTGATTTCTAAATTTTAATGGCAGTAGCATTATAGATTTATGCATTCTTTTGGTTTTTTGTTCATAGCATTTTTAGTTGTACTTCTCTGAATTTATCGTAGCAGAAAAGTGGCTGACATTATTTGGCCTACCTTGCAGGAGTGTCTCAAGTTCTTGAAGGATGCCCATTTTGGTGGATCACAGAACCTTTCTGGCCAATCTTTTCATCCATCTAGTGCTGTTCTGAGTCTATATGCTGAGACAACTGCTACTGTCTTGAAGGTTATACTTTAAATCATTTGGTTTCTCTGCCTCTCCTATAGCCTCATTTGTTTTCATTTTTACTGTTGTATCTGACCTTTTTAGATTACAGGTTCTTAAATCTCATAATGACTTGGTTGCCCCTAGACATCTTTCTGAGGAGTTGGAGAGGCTGCATATATCTATTATAGATTCAAATCCAAGGATTCAGAATGGTGGAGCAGCTGATTCATCTACTTCTGATGGATATGCGGATGACATTGAAGCAGAAGCAAACTCTTACTTCCATCAAATGTTCTCTGATCAGTTAACCATTAATGCAATGGTACAAATGCTTGCTAGATTCAAGGAATCTTCAGTGAAGAGGTGATAATTTCTAAAATTTCCTCTGGTCAATCTGTTGTTGTAAATACCATCTTAGTGTTGTGTTATTTTTGAAGTTCTGGCCTTGTGAATTTTATAAAAGTTTAGTAACCATTTGTATCAAGGTTTTTGAGGCTCACTCTAGCTGTTAATTATGCCTCTTAAAACCTTCCCTGAGGAAAAAGAAAATTAAACTTTCATGTTCAACGCATGTGTGTTCTTTTTTACCTTGTAGGGGTTCCAGACTGGTTGGATTGATTTTTTTTTTGAATTATAATGGATTGGATACATTAACAGTTTAATTAAAAATCTAATCCAATCTGTTCCTTTTAATAATAATGCAATCCAATTCTTTCACAATTATTTTGTATGGATGAATATCCAATCCATTCATAAAATTAAATTTTTTTAAAAAATATAATGATTTATTTTTAAAAAAATTCAGAAATAAATTTTGCCAAAAATTTAAAAGTGGAATTTTGAAAAATGAAATTTTAAGAATAATTTAATAATGAAAAATTAGCTGCACTATCTTTAATCCATTAAGTATTGATAGGATGATCTGTTGGATTTTGAATAATAGTGGATAGATCAAGCATCCTAAAATTAGATGGATGGTGTTGATGAATCCATTTTTTTATATTTTTGTAATGCATAATTAGATGAATTTACTTGTGGACTGACGGGTGAATGGTTGATAAGTGGATTGATTTGCCAACCCTGGTCCCTTGGTTGGAAATTCTGTCAATGGCATTAAGTTTGTGGTTTTTGGGCTAAGTACTAAAATCCTTTCTCTCTTGGTGAGTTAACAGGGAGAAATCGATTTTTGATTGCATGATTGCAAACTTATTCGAGGAGTATAGATTTTTTCCAAAGTATCCTGAAAGGCAACTCAAAATAGCTGCAGTTCTCTTTGGTAAGTTTCTCTTTTGGCATTGTAGATGATGAAATTTAACTTCATATGATCATCAACTATTGAGGTTTATGATAGTGTTTCATTTCAACCAAGCAACTTTTGATCTGGATTGGTGAATTGGTAAGTAATGTAAAATGTTTTTAGTCAGAGTTGTGCTCGTATATGTTCATCATGTAAGCATAAGGCTGCAATCATGCATTTAGATGATAATGTGCATTAATAATTCCGTTTGCTGACAAAATTGACCAGGCTAAGTTGAACCTGTGACAATGATAGTTACATACTCTGTTAGAAAATTTATTCCCTTAGACTGTTTTTCTAACTTGTAAACTTCTTATCCTATACGTATGTAGTGCATACAAATTTTGGGGTTTTCTTCATTGGGTGTCATTATTAAAATTATGTTTTTTAGTACGCACAGTGCGTGCTTTTGCTAACATTATCGGTCCACGATTTTGCAACCACATTCATATTCTTTGGTACCATTTTTTCCTTCATTTATTTTTATATCATGTACCAGGTTCTGTGATCAAGCATCAGCTTGTAACTCATCTGTCTTTGGGGATTGCACTGCGTTATGTTCTTGATGCATTGCGCAAGCCTGCAGATTCAAAAGTTTGTGTTGTTTTGAATAGTGAATTCCTTTGAAGTTTTCATTTGATGTGAGGGCTGACGAAACTTTTGTACAGATGTTTTTGTTTGGAAGTCTGGCATTGGAGCAGTTTGTGGATCGTCTAATTGAGTGGCCTCAGTATTGCAATCATATTCTTCAAATTTCCCATTTGCGCAGTACACATTCAGAAATAGTTGCTTTCATTGAGCAGGCCCTTGCTAGGATTTCCTCTGGTCATTCGGATGGTGATGGGGCAAGTCATGCTTCTGTTATTAGTAACCATCATTCTGCACCGGCTACATTAGGGCATGTAGAGGTAAGAATAACTTGTTATCATTTGTGTTTGTCTTGTATTCTATTTTCTAAAATGAGTCAGATTTAAGAGTCTGGTTTTAATTTTACATTAGAAGTGCAATTGCTCATGGATAGTCAGTTATAATTAAATTTTATACCTTTTTCTGTTACATATTATATATTTTTACGTTAATGGTTTATGACATTGTAACATTGTGCCTAAGTTGGTTGTTCTAAACCTAGTTTTCGTATTAAAGATTATTTATTTATGTACCTATGTTCAATATGATCATACTTCTGTTTATGCAAGATGTATTTTGTTTTTGGCTGAGGGTGTTGTTAACTATATCAGTTATTGTGGCACAATAGCTCTATAGTGTAGTGGGTTTTACCCAAATTGCGACCATGGCAGCCTTGGTCCTTGCAGCTGCCTTGGTTATTGAGGATCTTGGGTCATATTCCAGGATGAGTGAAATAGGTAAGAGATAAAATGAAAGTTACAGTTATTCTGGTTGAATAAAATAGAGAGGAAATGAGAGAGAGAGAGCATAGTGGAAATAGGTTGGATATAGAGTGGAAAAGTACTCTAAATCTATGATACAAACAAAGTAACTCTTTTTTATCTTCACCTATCCAATCAAACTATTAGGGCTTTGTGTCTGCAGAAACAAAGTGAGAGGCAAGGTTGCGATTTGGAGTTGTGGTCCTGTGCAAATTGGGCTTTATTAAGGGAATGTGATTGGAATTGGCAGATACATCTGAAAATCTTATGCGCTGCCATTGATGTTGTGAAACTCGGGGATTGGAGGGGGATAAAATATCATAACATGAGATCTTAATTTGACTTGTAAGAGTTATGCATATATGAATAACTATATTTACAGACCTGCACATGTATTAAAAATAATATAGAGAAGAAAATAACTCACAATAAATCTTAAATTTTAAGATCCATTAGTTAAAACAATTGGAAATAGGTTCACATGTCATAAAATTGCTCAGAACAGCCAGCAATATCCAAAAACAGTCACACACAATGTAGTAGTTGGTGTTGCTGTGAGCCTTGCTGACGGCCAGAGACCACAAAGCCACCACTGCAATGGCAAGTGACTACAGTATGTGCATTGCGATGACTGACAATGACAATGTCCAAAGATGACTATGGCAGTGTTGTTTATTTGGTGCTCCTTTTAGTGAAGAAGTGGAGTTGTGAAGAATGCTTCATATATTCTCTAATTTGCAACTGGGAACCCTAAGGGAAAAGATGGTTATTTTTTAAAAAAATATTAAAGTTGGTTTGCAATATCCTATTTGGAGTTTCCAACTACATGAGTTGGGTCAATTGATTTACTAGGAGCTTGAGCCTGCACACATCTGGCAGGATTGACATGATGAATGATTCCATTCATTGATTTTGTGAGTAAAATTGCTCTCCGCAGTGATCCCCAATTTTCCCGATCTGCTTCCTGTGTTTAATTCCATTGTGGATACTCAAGGGACTTTAACCTCAGGGATGAGTGTCCCTTATGTTCTATTTGTTTATTTATTCTATCCAGCTTTTTCTCATTGACTTGGGCTTCCTTAGTATAAGCCGAAACTTTTTTGCATATCGCCCTAAAACTTTTTTCATATTCATCACATTATAGACTACGCTGCTTCTCTGAATAATAGTCATTTGCTCCATTTATGAGCGGAAGATCGGTTGTATCACATCTAGGTGTTTTGTTTCCCATTGTGTGAATCATTAGTATGGTAGGGTCTTTGTTGTTATTCCGTGGAGACCCATTGCTGCAGGGTTTGTTTTTCTGGGATATTTGTGGTGGGGAAAGAAACCTGTTATTATTACTTGTCACTTGATAAGGTTATATCATAAAAAAAAGATTATGGATAATAGATGTTATTTTATTTTCCTTTCAATTACTTTTTATTGAATTTCTGTCCGGCTAACATTTTATTTATGCTGTATCCTTATAGCAGCTCAGTGGCCCCACGGTCATACAACCTGGGCAGCAACATTTGTCACTGCAGCTTCAACAGAGACGTGAAAATCTCTTGGATGATCGTCACAAAGCTTCTGTTGGTTCATCTACTGATGTCAAACCACAGTTATCTTCTCTAGGGCAATCTTCAGTACTAACACCTACTGATGCTTCTAATACCAATAAGGTATTATACTTTTATATTGTTCTTTGAGCATTGTAATATTCTGTATTCTTATTTATATTGTGTTAGTGACATACTTGGGTAGTTGAGAAGGATACTCTACTTTCAGTTACGGAAGCTATATGTTTCCATTGTAACTCATGGTTGTTGGTTGTTACGTAGTCAGTGATTTTCATATATTGAACCACAAATTTTATCAGTGATTTTCTCAGAATATTTCGGATTTTATTTTTCTCTGCTTAACTTTCTCTGTTTACCATGCTTTATTATATTTCACATTCTCATATTTTTATACCGGGACTTAGTTTTGTTGCTACAATTGCAGTTGCATAGCTCAGTCAGCACCTCGTCAATGCTATCTTCTTCTCCTGGTTTTGTCCGCCCTTCCCGTGTCCCTACTTCTACCAGTATATATTTTTTACTTGTTAACAGTTTCCTTTACATAGCATAAAGTCATAGATAGTATCCTTTAATTATGTTCTTATTTTCTGAATATATTTTGTACCCCTTTGATATGTGCATCTGATGTAGGGTTTGGATCTGCCTTGAACATTGAAACTTTGGTTGCTGCTGCTGAGAAAAGAGAAATTCCTATTGAGGTGCTCTAGCCTCTTACAATTAATTTATGGGATTGGCTGCTTTCTTGAGTTTTTTAATGGATTTACATACCTGCTTACAAATAATTTTGATGTTTTTTATGTTTCACCTGGTCCCTGTTTTACTTTAATTTCTTATATGAATTTAAATTGTGTTTCTTTTACTTGCTGTAGTTTAAGCCTCATTTTTTTGCTAACAGGCTCCAGGGTCAGAAGTTCAGGACAAGATATTATTTATAATTAATAATGTTTCTGCTGCTAATATTGAAGCTAAATCAAAAGAGTTCACTGAAATTTTGAAAGAACAGTACTATCCTTGGTTTGCGCAGTATATGGTTATGAAAAGGTTAGTTTTGCTTCGTGTTATGTCACATGTCATACAATTGCTTAAAATGTTACATCCACGTAGGTATATTGACTGTGCAGAAAGCGAATTTACTAAGGGTCAGCAGGGAAGCTTAAATGGACTATTGGGGCTAATAAATAAATGAGTAGGGTAACTAAACAGATCTTAGAGACTACAAAATTTGGATTTGTATATTTTCTAAGTCCTGCTTTACAGTGATTAAGTGCAAGGAGGTTTAATTGGATTGTTGGGGGTAAATAGAGAATTAAAAGGTGTAGAGCACTTAACAGGTCTTAGAAGCATAGAAATTTGGTTTTGTAACTATTCTAGGTCCTGCTATTATTGAGTTGTTGATCAGTATAAACCACATGTTTTTATTCTTCCATTACAGAGACTGTTGAGTTCATAGATATTTTCAGTGTACTCCATTACAAAATAAATTAAACCAAGAACTTGGGTTTAACATGGAAATAGTGAGTATTAGATGAATCTAGCAAACCATTGTTAATAATTTCCGTTTCTCTCAATTGAATTTTGAGAAGGTAGAAGTTGAGACAGAACATGGGGGTAGATAGTAGAAGTTTCATATTTTATTTTGTGTTCATTAACATAGGAATTATTTTTTCAAACTGTTTTTGGCACATCTTACTATACACAGCTTTTATATTTATCTTATCAAAATGGTACCTCTATTTTTTTTATGCATATACTTAATACCAACTGATACTTCCTTCCAGAGCAAGCATTGAACCAAATTTCCATGACCTGTACCTGAAATTCCTGGACAAAGTTAATTCAAAGGCTTTGAACAAAGAGATTGTTCAGGCAACTTATGAAAATTGCAAGGTTTTGATTCTTGTTTCTGTTCCTTGCTTGATTTATGAGTAGATGTGTAAAATGTTTGAAATAATACTTTGTGTTTGCATAATCTTCAGGTTCTTTTAGGATCTGAACTCATAAAATCAAGTTCAGAGGAACGCTCTTTGCTTAAAAATTTGGGGAGCTGGCTTGGAAAGTTAACAATTGGCCGGAATCAGGTTTTGAGGGCTCGTGAAATAGACCCAAAGTCTTTGATTATGGAGGTAAATTCGAAATTGAATATATTTTAGGAGTAGATGGCATTTCAAGTTATCATTTGCTTATCAAATTGTTTTCCACATTGTAGGCATATGAGAAGGGGCTAATGATTGCTGTTATTCCATTTACATCAAAGGTATAATTTCTGGTTGTGATTATTTTTCATTGGTTATATTCAATAGCATGCTACATTGTCATTCAATTTTATGCTATAGGTCCTTGAACCATGCCAAAGCAGTCTTGCATACCAACCTCCTAATCCTTGGACTATGGGCATTTTGGGATTGCTTGTTGAAATTTATTCAATGCCAAACTTGAAAATGAACCTCAAGTTTGACATAGAGGTCAGTTTCTTTTCTCTTTCCATGCTGGAGTATCATTTGCATAATTTTGTTACTCATCCACCTATTTAATGTAATAATTGTGCTATACAGGTTTTATTCAAAAATCTTGGTGTTGATATGAAGGATGTCACCCCAACTTCTCTCCTGAAGGATCGAAAAAGAGAATTTGAAGGAAATCCTGATTTCTCTAATAAAGATGTTGGAGCATCTCAATCACAAATGATTACTGACATAAAATCTGGTCTTGTACCTCCAGTAAATCAAGTGGAATTGCCACTTGAAGTCACCAATCAATCAAATACGGGTGCTCATCCACATATGCTGTCTCAGGTTTGTTTTTGCGTTCTTTTTGGTCTATGGTGATCTTTTCCTTTTGTTGATTTATAAATATTTCTTTGAATATTTCTGTGTGGATAGTATGCTGGTCCTCTTCATATGTCTTCGGGTGCATTGATGGAAGATGAAAAGGTAACACCTTTGGGATTGTCTGATCAACTTCCCTCTGCTCAAGGGCTGTTACAAGCTACTCCTGCCCAAGCACCGTTTTCTATTAGCCAGGTTTGGAATCAAAATCTCGTTTCCCTCCTTTTTGGACTATTTATAGATTAATTGAAGGTTATTTTTAAGCATCACTGATTGTTGCTTCTTGTGGTTACAGCTTCCAACACAGATACCTAACATTGGGACTCACGTTATTATTAATCAAAAGCTCAGTGGTTTTGGTTTGCAAATGCATTTTCAGAGGTATGGTGCTATCACTATGTTGTACTTCTTGTTTGAATATATGTGATTTGGATACTATTTTTTTATTACAGAGCGGTACCCATTGCAATGGATAGAGCTATCAAAGAGATAGTGTCTAGTATTGTGCAGCGTAGTGTTTCCATAGCAACACAAACTACAAAGGAGCTTGTTTTAAAGGTTTACATATTACTGAAGCCTTGCTTTAACTGCTTGATTTTTGAAATTCCATTTGTTGTAATTCCTGATGTAATCTTTTCATTGGATATATCTAGGATGATATGGTTTATAATGTCGCCTCTTTTAGTAACGATCTTTTTAACTCTTGATTAGTTGTGTAGATAAACAGCTTTTTTAGTTTTTTTTTTCTTGATTTTAATTTATGTAAATCATATGCAGGATTATGCCATGGAATCTGATGAGACACGCATATTAAATGCAGCACACTTAATGGTCGCAAGTCTTGCTGGGAGTTTGGCTCATGTTACTTGCAAAGTAATGCCCTTAAATATGATATCTATTCTGTTGCATATATGTTAGTTAGCTAATTCTTTTAGAGTGTTATGTTTTTAGGCTACTTTTGTTTTATTTTCTTCTGGTTAATGCATCTCAATTTCTAGGAGCCATTACGGGCATCGATCTCTGGTCAATTGAGGACTTCACTGCAGAACCTAAATATTGCTAATGAAATTTTGGAACAAGCTGTGCAACTTGTCACCAATGATAATCTTGATCTAGGCTGTGCTGTCATTGAACAGGCTGCTACTGATAAGGTTAGTTGCTAAATATCTGTGGTTATAGCTATTAGTGGCAATGCCAACAATGGTGAAAAATTCTTTTGTTGCTTCTTTCATTTGGTAATATAATAATTAATTTTAGAATGTAGACATTATTTAGATGTCTCCATTGTTTATTACTGAAGTATATTGTTAGATACGGATATATGAACCACCAATTGCTCACATCTGTAAAATTGTTGGGTTTGTAAGAATGAGTATTTATCAAATTGTATCCTTCCTTGTATGTGATTGTTTGATTACTATGTGAAATGCTTTTTTGCGTTATAGTTAACTGATGAAACACATTGGGGATGGAGTAGAAGTACCTCCATAGCTCTCCATTTATATTTTCCTTATCTTGTTTTGATTGTATGTTGTTTTGAAGAAGTATGAATGTGAAGAGTAAACAAAAAGAGGCGCAATGTCAATGTACATTGTGTAGGTTATAGCTTCTTTTGATATATAGTATTTGCTTTTGGGGTCTATGTAGACTGTTTAAATCTTTTACTGAAGGAAAAATAATATTTCTTAGTTTAATTCTTTTATAATTGCGACAAGACATTTTATTATTTCATGTCACTAATTTTACATATTGTTTTAGGTGTAACATCAGTAAAATATTTGGTTGATAGTGGTGGCTACAACTGCCATTTCTCTTCTGACTTTGCATTTACAGTGATAAATCCAATTTAACTGGCTTGTTGTCTGTGATGCTATCTTATAGGCAATAAACACCATCGATACAGAGATTGGTCAACAACTCTCTTTGAGAAGGAAGCATCGAGAAGGTATGGGTTCTACATTTTTTGATGCAAATTTGTATCCACAAGGTTCTATGGGTGGTGTTCCAGAGCCTCTTCGCCCTAAGCCTGGCCAGTTGTCACTGTCACAACAGCGTGTATATGAGGTATGCATTTGGCATGTATTCAATTTTTGCTGGGATTTGTAGAGATTAACACCAGAGTTTAATTTCTGTTTATTTATATTAGGAAATGCATTTGGCATGTATTCAATTTTTGCTGGGATTTGTAGAGATTAACACCAGTTTTAATTTCTGTTCCTTTATATTAGGACTTTGTTCGGCTTCCATGGCAAAACCAGTCTAGCCAGAGCTCACATTCTATGTCTGCTGGTGTTGCTGGTCAATCTGGCAATACTGGTCTTCCTAGCACGAATGGTTCTGTCTCTGGTCAGGTTAACCCTGGTTACCCTGTGAGTACAGGATATGAAGGAGTATCTCGACCATTAGAAGATATGACAGAGTCTAACTTGGCTCAACATTTTAGGTTCCCACCTGTTATTTTCTATGGCTGTTTTTCTGTCTTATAGGTCTATAAATTCAAATTTATTTACAATCTGCATTGAATGTTTCAGTGCTTCCTCAATTCACATTAGAGCATCTGATAGTGCTTCCCAGCTAAGTTTGGAGAAAGAGTCTGTTGCCTCATTTCCTTCAGCTGCTTCCACGCCTGAGTTGCATGCAGTGGATTCGTCTGATGTGAAAGTGAGAATTTTAAATAAACATTATTATTGCTTCAACATGTCATGATTATAGTCTAAATGTTTGTGATTTATGGCCAGGAATCTGGAACTTCTTCACAGACACTAGTCACATCAGGTGCTATGGAGCGCCTTGGAAGTAGTTTCTTGGAGCCTTCTCTCACAACAAGAGATGCCCTAGATAAATTCCAAATTGTTGCACATAAGGTTGTTGCTAATCTTTCAGATTATTGTGTCTCTTTGTGTATATCCCATTATAGAAGGTTAATATAACCAATATATTTTATTTCTATATAATTGTACTAATGAATGTTACTATTGCTTCATTACACGGTGTGTTTCATTAATTTATACCAGGCTTTTATTATTTAGAGTATGTTGGAATTTCGCTGGTTGTCATATACATTGCACTCTTGTGCAAAACATGCCAATTAGAGAAGTTTCATAACATATTATGTGTGTATGTTGTGATGGAAGACTTGCCCTAGGTAACTAGGTTTTTGAAGTTATTGGTGAATTGATGCATTTTTTAGATAATTTTGGGAATGTCTTTTTATGTTATGTTATCTTTTTATGATTAAATGCAAATGCAACCGAGGATGGAAATTAAGGTGCTGTTCTTGAGGTTTTTCTTGTTAGGTTAACCTTTTATGATAATGGAAATTGTAAATTTAACTTATGGCTGGTAAGGAAATTGCATGTGTTTGAAAAGGAATAAGTTTTCCTGCAAGATATACTTTTGAAAATGATACCTTTGCTTCAATGGAATTTGCTTATGTTATTCTTTCATTTTTTGTTTTGATTTTCTTTTCATCTCCGATCAAGCTACAATTTTTCACGCAGGTGCAGTAAAATAATTTTTGAAGCAGGACCACCAATTGTGCTATGGATTGTTGATTAATTTTTTTTTATTATTAGGATGCAATGTTTCTTTCAGATGTTTATTGACTGTCTTTATGTCATTGGTTTCAGTTGGAAGCTATGGTCAGCAATGATTCCAGGGATGCAGAAATCCAGGTATTTTACTGTGGTTCACATAACTTATACAGTCTGTACTGTTTCGCCTAATATGAATTACGGTTACTGGCATTTTTTTTACCTTGATAGTTTCTTTTCCACTTGTTTTAATATCTGTTTTGGGCTCTTAATGATGTTCAGGGTGTCATCTCTGAGGTTCCAGAGATCATACTTAGATGTGTTAGTCGAGATGAGGCAGCTTTAGCAGTGGCTCAAAAGGTGTGCTTCCCCTGCGGAGAATTTTGTTATTGATGAATTTTACTGAACGTTAAGGCTATATATGTTATCTTGAATTGATTACTTCAATAGTTTCATACTTATTGTCCGTGTCATTTCTGATACCTCCACTTTCGGTTGATGGGATTGACAATTGTTAGTTTTTTTAAACAGGTTTTCAAGGGTTTATACGATAATGCATCAAACAACATCCATGTCTCTGCTCATCTTGCAATCTTGACTGCCATTCGTGATGTTTGCAAGCTTGCTGTGAAGGAGCTTACTAGTTGGGTATGTACTGTTGAACTCACAAAAGTTGCCATGAGTTGAATGTTCTATAGATTGTTAGAATTTAATTTTTGACACTTTTTAACTTACATTTTGTAGTATGTTATGTATACTTGGTAGTTTTGTTTTACAAAATTGCATATTATGAATGGCATATTGTTGTTCTCATTCCTTAAATTTGACAATTTAGGTAACGTCTGTTGTTTGCTGATAAAGAACAATTCATTTGAAGATGGGAAACAATATTTGATTGTTACCAAAGATGTTTCTTATTTACCCTAAAACTAACACCTCCCTCCTTGTCTTGTAAAAAAACAAATATTTAATTCATCAAGACCAGTTAAAGTAGTTAAGCTAGTTAATTATTTAATTACTAATGTCAGTATATTTATTTTTTATTCCAATATTCATAGATTTCAATGATTTAAGTAAGTGTTTATATTTAATGACACCTAATTGCTCTTGATTTGTTTTAAACTGTACATTGTGTACTCCTTGTAGGTAATTTACTCAGAAGAAGAAAGGAAATATAACAAAGAAACTACTATTGGCCTCATCCGTAGTGAATTGCTAAATCTTACTGAGTACAATGTTCATATGGCAAAACTTATTGATGGAGGAAGGAACAGTATGTCCAAAGAAAATATTTTTTTAGGCTTTACTTTTTCTATACTACTATAATGAAGCAACTTACTGGGTGAATGTGCAGAGGCTGCAACGGAATTTTCCATTTCCCTTCTTCAAACCCTGGTTATCGAGGAACCTAAAGTTATTTCAGAACTTCACAATCTTGTTGATGCTTTGGCTAAGGTTTGTATTTACATGAATCTCTGCATTCCTTAGTGTGTGCCTTAAATTCCTAACAATATTTTATTTTTCAGCTTGCTACAAAACCTGGATGCCCTGAGCCATTACCACAACTTCTTGAAATGATCAAGAATCCTGGTGCTCTAACCTCTGGCAATGCTGGAAAAGAGGACAAGGCAAGACAATCAAGAGACATTAAGGTCACACGAGCAATGTGGTTCAGCTGCCACTATTGTTCATGCACTTTTTGTCTTCTCTTCTGTTTTTTTATCAGTTGTTGCTTTTGGTTTTCCTGAAATCTGGGTATTTTTGTCATCGTGTCAAAGCAGGTTCCTGGTCTGCTACCTGCGAACAGGGAAGAGTTCAACAGCGTGGATTCTATTGAACCAGATCCAGCTGGGTTCCGGGAGCAGGTATCTTGATGTCGAAATTGATAGATTAGTGTGAATTTTGTTGCTTGGCTATTTGGCACAACATAACTGCTTCACATTTTGGCTTAATTATATTTTTCCCGCCTGCCACTTTTATTTTAATGTTTTATTGAAGATTTTATTTCATCCAAATGTACCTGTGTTATGACTGAGTAGAATAGTTGATGTATGAGTTAATTACACCTTAGAATTGCACTAAAAAATTAATACTTTTTTTTGTCTTTGTAAGATCTATAAGCTCTTGAAATAAAAGAATGAGCACAACAGTGAGAGTTTATATTTTTTTTCCATTTTGGATAGACAGCTTAATGAAGTGCTTATGTATAAGTTATTTTTTCATTTGAATGAAAAAAATTTAACTTGTTTTCGTAAGCTATTTGAAGTTCTGATTCAAATAAAGAAAACACCTTATTAGAGACATATCATATGTTATAATACAAGTCCACAAAAGGTGTACAGTAAGCCTTTTGAAAACACACCCTTGTGAAGTTATGCAAAAAGAAATGAAAAATTCACTGGCTCCTTTTAGCCTTAGGAAGTGTCATGTAGAACCAATTGAAAACCCTAAAATCTGATACTATTGCATTTCATAAAAGGAGAAAATATATTTTGCAAGTTATGACTTTACTGCTTTTGTAAGCGTGATCTTGCTCAGAATGCTGAGTTGCGTGTAGTTTCAGATGTTGAGTAGTTTTTTCCCTTTATTTCTTACCTTTTATTTTTCCTTTGTTTAGCAAAGGGACATTGGCATCAAATCTTTCTTTAATTATGTATGTGTTGGACCAGAAACAAAATTTTGAACTTCTAATGATTACTTATTTTATGCACAAATTGTAGGTTTCCATTTTGTTTACAGAATGGTATAGGATATGTGAACTTCCTGGTGCCAATGATACAGTCTCCGCCCACTTCATCTTGCAATTGCATCAGAATGGCCTGCTGAAGGGGGATGATCTTACAGATCGATTCTTCCGCCTATTACTGGTGGCTTTTCTTTCTTCATGCTAGCTATTCATTTCTACTGACGACCAGGATTGTCAGTTTAACCACTTTCCTTGTTCTTTTTTTCCAGGAGCTTGCGGTTGCACATTGCTTATCCACTGAAATGATTAATTCAGGGTCACTACAATCCCAACAGCTGCAGACAATGTCATTTCTTGCAGTTGATATTTATGCAAAGCTTGTCTTCTCAATCTTGAAGGTTGTCAACTGTATATCTTTTTCTTTTCTCTTTTTTTTTTTGGGTATTTTTAGCATCTTAGCTGTTCTGTTGGTTTCTGGAACAGGGATCAAACAAACCCTTTCTTCTTTCCAAGGTGTGTTATAAACTAAAGTTTTAATGCAGTCTCTCTTTCTCCCAGGCATTACTAATTATATAATTGTTGTCTAATACTTCCCATTGCTTTATGATAGATTCTGGCAGTTGCTGTCAGATTCATTATAAAAGATGCAGAGGAGAAGAAAGCATCTTTTAATCCAAGACCACTTTTCAGATTATTCATCAACTGGCTTCTAGATCTTGGTTCCCTTGAGCCTGTTACTGACGGTGCAAATCTTCAGGTGTTTGTTACTTTCATTTACTTGAATAGTTTATTTATTTGTATATTTTTTGGGTACAAACGTGGGTTCAAACTGTTTATAACCATTAAATTTGTTCATACATGTGTGAATTTGAAACTGTCAGGAATTTTATCAGTAGATACTTTTATTATTGACTGGTAATGACCTGCCAATTAGGCTGGTTATTTTGTTTGTATTGATTTTGCCAAAGCATTTCAACCCCCTTTCCATCACCCAATAAGTTAAGAACAGGCTTGACTAATACCGCTTCATGAATTGCAGATTTTGACTGCTTTTGCCAATGCATTTCATGCATTGCAGCCGCTTAAAGTTCCTGCGTTCAGGTTAGGAATGTCTACTTTTGATTCATAGTTTGCTGTATTTTGGTTTAACAATCTTGTAATGGAATGCTATTTTTTTTGTTATGCAGACTGTTTTATTGTTCTATTATTTTCTGTTCTGTCATTTAAGAATTCCAATTCCTATTTTTTGTGGAGAGATGTATAAACATTGTTGATTAAGGATCATATACTTCTAGTTTACTTTGTCAGATATTTACTTGCTAAAGATGATGCCCCTTTTTTTGTGGAAGAGGTTATGTTGAGTAAAATGATTAGCGGGCTCTGAATTCATCAGAAATTTAAAACGCTTTAACTTTGTTTGTGAATTATGTTGGGATTTGGGTTGATTATATACGCGTTGCTTAATGCAATCTCAAAATTAAGGCGGACTTGACCTAAGAATACATTTTAAATCCAATCTGAGCAGGCATTATTTGACATGCTCCTCATTATTGTTTATGATATGACTTATTTTACCGATTTTCTTTTTATTGAAATGTGGATCTCTATCTATATGTAATTGTGTTGGATGTCTGTCTTTTGGCAAGCTATCCCACCTTTAATGTTCCTGAATTTATCATATTGTAATAATGTGTCCTCTATATTGGTTGAACTTTCTATATTCTCTTGTATCATCGTGTTAGACTTTGGACAATTTTTTTGTACCTTTGACGAGTGAAATACAGAATGTAGTAATTTGTTAGAATGATTATGAATGTTAATTGTCCTGATGCTAGTATTTATCATTGTTTTGAGTGAGTATATTTACTTGTAGAGTCTTTATGATGTGTGTGTGTGTGTATATATTTATATATAGGTTCTGCCTAGTCTCATTAACAATTCTGTCTGTAATGTCTACAGATCACTTTTTATCGTGCTCACGGCATACACACACACACACACATGTTTATATGTGTGTGTGTGTATGTTTATATATACATTTTTAATGCTTCGTTTGTTTTTGTATTTTTAACTTAGTTCCTTTATGTGCATGTTTCTTCAGTTTTGCATGGCTTGAGCTGATAAGTCACAGGAGCTTCATGCCTAAAATGTTGACTGGTAATGGTCAAAAGGGTTGGCCTTATATCCAACGGTTACTTGTAGACCTGTTCCAATTTATGGAGCCCTTTCTGAGGCATGCTGAACTGGGAGACCCGGTTTGTCTCTATCTATGCCTCAATTATTTTCTTTTATTAGAAATTCTAAGAAATATCCTATTATCTATTTTATACAAATATATTATAGGATAATTCTTATAGGTTTTCTAACAGCTTCTAACTGGGTCTATGCACAATAATGCTTCTCTACATCTACACTTTTTTTTTAATTTTTCTGTTGTGATCAGGTCCGTGTCCTCTACAAAGGGACACTTAGGGTGCTCTTAGTGCTACTTCATGACTTCCCCGAGTTTCTATGTGACTATCACTTTACCTTTTGTGATGTTATACCTCCAAGTTGCATACAGATGAGGAATATCATTCTAAGTGCATTTCCACGTAGTATGAGACTGCCCGATCCATCTACTCCTAATTTGAAGGTCTTAGAATCTCGGATTCCCCCCTAAACGTTTTGTTAAGGTTAAGGAGCTTTAAGTTGATGTTACTGCCTTGTGCTTTTGTATGCAGATTGATTTACTTCAAGAAATTACCCAATCACCCCGCATTCTTTCTGAGGTTGATGCTGCACTTAAAGCAAAGCAGATGAAGGCTGATGTAGATGACTACCTCAAGGTCCGCCCTTCCCTCCTCGAATTGGTTTGTTGTTCATAGTTGGTTTGCTATGTTATAATTGAGTAGAATGATTATGCTTTATGCATTTGTTGCTTGTCTACAACATGTGAATTCTTTTTGGTCAAGATTTTCTACCTTTTATTTCCTTAGTTGTTTCTCTCCAATCTATTTTTACTTTCCTACCTTTTTTTTCATAAGTTTCCAATCACTTTTTTTGCAGACAAGGCAACAAAGTTCTCCATTTTTGTCCGAACTGAAGGATAAGATGCTTCTCGCACCCAATGAAGCTGCCTCTGCTGGTACTCGATACAATGTGCCATTAATCAACTCACTTGTGCTATATGTTGGAATGCAGGTACATTAAATGGGAAACTCTTATTTTTCATATTTGCCTCTGCATTAATGAGTCTATAACAATAACCACCTGTTATAGATTAAGATTGCCATTTTAAATTGGAGTTTTAAAGTTGCTGAAGTTTTTTGTTCTAAGCATAGCATGTTAGATCCTATCATATTTATGATCACAATGCAAAGATCTAAATAATGTTTTGGTATAACAGGCAATCCATCAGCTTCAGGGAAGAACTCCCCATGCACAATCTTCAGCAAATGCTTTCCCCTTGGCCGTATTTTCTGTTGGTGCTGCTTTGGATATTTTCCAGACACTCATCGTGGACTTGGACACCGAAGGCCGCTACCTTTTTCTAAATGCCATTGCCAACCAACTGCGTTATCCTAATACCAACACACACTACTTTTCTTTCATCCTTCTTTACTTGTTTGCTGAATCAAACCAGGTACACCTAACTCTTGCCATGCCTTTTATCTTAAGCTATGTCAGACATATTTCCAATTATTATTTAACTATATACTCATGTTTTGACAGCAGGAAGTTATCCAAGAACAAATTACTAGAGTCTTGTTGGAACGCCTAATTGTTAACCGTCCTCATCCCTGGGGCCTCCTCATTACCTTTATTGAACTTATCAAGGTATTTTCTATTTTGGTGCATATTACAGCTTATTAACCAAATCACTTCTCTTCTCTCTTTGTAATATTTTCTTGTGATATTGCAGAATCCTAGGTATAACTTCTGGAACCGGAGTTTCATCAGATGTGCCCCAGAGATCGAAAAGCTTTTTGAATCTGTGTCAAGATCTTGTGGAGGTCCAAAACCAGTGGATGACAACATGGTGTCTGGTTGGGTCTGAGTGTCAATATAGTCTTTTCATACTTGTTAGTTTGTGTAGGTTAGCCAGTTAACCCTAACCATGTTAGTTAGGACTATTTCCTCAATTGTAATCTAACACTTTCTACTTTGTATATCATGTTTTAGTGAAATTCTCTTCTTTTTCATGCCTCTTAATTCTTTCTCCTTGAATATGCATGTGGTTTCTTCTATGAAAAAATTTACATAAATTTTTTTATTTTATAATACTTTTCAGTAAGTATTTTGAATTTATTTTATTAAAAATATGTTTATAAATTTGTCATTTTAATTATGTACATGTTTATGTAAATTACAGAATATACTTTTTAATAAATAAAGGCAAATATGAATGACTTGTTATATAATAAAGCAACCGTTTTACAAGTAAAACAAACGAAAAGTGCTTTTATAAATTGTTTATATAAGCTCGTTATCACTGATTCATCATATCTAATCTCTTTAACCTTTCCTAATTTTTTTTTTCATAAACACTTCTCTGAAACATATTTAAACATATGAATTAAACATATGTAAGACCACGGATCAGTGAGGGCAAACAGTATAATTACCAACTCTTATATGTAAATACATGAAACCAGAAGATCAATATATATATATATATATATATATATATATATATATATATATATATTAAGAGGTGTAAAAAATATGCAAATTAAATATATTTAATTGTATATTTAGAAAAATGATAGAGTGCAACTGTTAATCCTGAAGTAACTTTGGATACGCCAGTGCTTATGGATAAGTGAAAAATAAGTTTGAAAACTAATGATAAATTTTATAAAAGAATTTGTTTTATAATATTTATATTTATTTATAAGTTGCAAAGAAACATAAATAAAAGGTCAAAATTAATTTGAAGACGGAAGAGAACAAATTAAAATGAAGTGAAGCTTACAGAACATGATTCAACCAATTTGTTAACTGTGGAGGAAACAATTTCTATTACAAAAAGGTGAAGAATCTCTAAAACTATCTCCCTCATCTTCCAACCCTTCTCAAGATATCTTACTGGAAACACTTTGGAACTTAGGCATGCCATGAGTGTGGCATCTTCAGCTTTTTTGGCAAAGGAATTTGCACACATAAAAAGTTTCCTAATGTGGTCAGTGTCCTGTCCAAATAAAGGGAAAAAAACCTGAAAGTGTCACAGTATCCCTTATTTCAACTTCACCATGAGCATATATAAACTCTAACCAACCATTTTACAAACAACGAGGAACAAAGCTCTAGTAGAAGGAACCATTTTGACGTAATGGGAGGTCTGAACCCCAAGAAGGTTCTGAAGGGGAGAGAGTCTCAGATGTTTTCATCTGTTGAAATCTTTTCATTGTTGATCGTCTCAAATCTAGCTTTTGCTTCTCTGCTTTTTCCCTCACTAGGCATAGTTTCTTTTGAGTCCTCACTGAGGCCTTAAATTGCTTCCTCTCCAGATCATTCTGTAATCACAGGCGATAAAGGATTTATGAAAAAAAAGAGGAGGGTACAATGAAGACATGCATTTGCTTAAGAATCTACTTGTGTTGCTAATGTGGCATAAAAGGACACTGTGTAGAGAAACTTATCAGGTAGAAGATAAAGACAAAATGAAAACTGAAATCAGTTTCTCTGTTATTTACTTCTCATGTAGAAGTTAATTTTACTTTTCTCTTCTAGAATTATTTATGAAGAAGTTTTTCCAAATAGACTTGTAACCCTTCTCAAAATCTTACTGTGTATTTGGTTCTCTGTGGAGTCGCTAACATTTCAGTCAAAACATGAGGAGACGCTGTTAAACTTGGGTTCTTACTTCCTATGATCCTTATGTGAAGCTCTTGCTACTTTACCAGATAACTAGAGTTCAAGTTTGCATTGTGTTTAATCCTTCAGAGCATTTGAGGGTTGATGTACACAATTCAATGTTAAACAAGCAGTTTGATACTGCACAGTTTGTGCTTTGTTCTTCTACCCTATTAAGGGTGAAATGTGTGCACAATCTACATATTTAAATGTAATATAGATGGAACAAGCTTACATGCCTGAATTTTATCCATCTTGTCCATAACTTTTCTTGTTTGCTGTAACTCCCAATCATTTATGGCGTGTTCCTTTCTTCTCATCCTATCACCAAATTTATCAAAACTTGCTTTGTTACTGTCTCAATGACAATCACACAAACAAAAAGTGAGAGGTTTGAGAAATTTTTGCTTTGTTCTCACTCACTTGAGCATAAGTTCAACATGCTTGGCTTTATGTGCATCTCTTTCTGCTTCCTGTTTCCTCCTCCTGACATCATCGAAAAATTCATCATATGGTCCAATCAATCTTGTTCGTTCATAGCCTCCACACTTTGCGGCTCTGTGAGTGCAGGTAAGGCAGGTCTGGCCTTTGAAAACAGGACTATCTTCTCTTACACAGGGTAATGTTATGTTGTGAAGTTCACGATGTTCTGGAGCCACAAGGTAGCTGTTGCACATTGCTGAGAGTCTCGAGTCTTCTTCTTCTTGGCTTCCATTTTGCCCCGAATCAATAGATTCTGATCAAAACATTAGAATAGGTGTAATGAATAATAGCTTTTAGTGTGTTTAGTTAATCTGTTTACTAATTGGATTTTGTAAAATTGATTTTGAAGTGACTTGTGTCCAAATAGTTTTTATTCTACAAACAAGTTAGTAGTCAAACTCAGTGGTATTTTTTTTCTTCAAACTAATGCTAAACTAGTTCAACTCAAAATCAATTCTAAATCATGTAACATGAATCTAAACACACTACTAGAAAGCAGCAACCAGATAGACATGAGATCACGTGACAAACCTGTAAGATGGTTAGAGGATCTGCAGAACTTATTGGCATGTTCCAACCATTCATCAATATCTGAGAGGCAAGTGGAGAACTTGATGTTGTTGTCGTCATTGTCAATATTGCAGGCCATGCCAAAGCTCTGGGAATCCAAAAAAAACCAACAGGGTAGATTAGAGTGAGTCCATTATGTTTGTTCAATGATGACGTAAAGCAAACCAGTCAACAACATGCATGATGGTGAATCAAGAAAATTTGTATCAGTGACACATGAAAAATGGGAAACATTTTCAAGAACCCGGAAAAGAAATAGCTAGAAAGAATCAAATGGAATGCAGCAAGAAAACTTAGGTGGGTGATAACAAAGTAAAGGAGAAAGTGATTATTATGGTAGAAAGATTCATTGGAAGATGAGGCAAAGAAGGAGTTTCTTGAAGGGGTGGTAATTGTACGAACGTGGTCTCTTGGAGTGGAGAACTCAGTGGCATGGTGTGTTGTGTTTGAATGAAGGGAGTGGCGTGTGTTGGGAGGAAGTATGGTTGAGGCGTGGCTGCAGATGGTGGAGGGAGATTCTGGCAATGCAGTCATTAGGGAGCTCATGCTCCATGCAGAGTTTTTGAAGCTTCTTGCTAAACGAGAAGAGGAATCAGATTTGTTGGAGCAAAAAATGGACATGTTGGCTTCCTTGTGTAAAGATGATGGAAATGTGTGTTTTGTTTCCTACATTGCCAATGCCAAATACTCTCTTTCTTTAACCAGTTTAGCTACTTTACATTACTTCATATCAAAAACAACTTTTGAATCAAACTAAAGATTTATTATTTGGAAAGGGATGAATAGTACACAAGATAAATAAATTTAATTTATTTTATGAAGTTTAATATTTGTTAGGAGTGTTGCATGCTAACATTATAGCACAACAAATACTAATCAAGACTATTTAGAACACATATTTTAGATATAAAAGATAAAAAAAAAATCAATTTTAGAAGGATAAAAAATAGAAGTTATAGAAATATAAACTAACATTCCTTTTTTTTTACATGGAATAAAATTATATCTAACTGTTTGTATTTTTTCACATGTAACAATATATATAAATTAATGTAAAAAATAGTCAATTTTATTTAGTTGCACAGGTTTGTAAGAATGTTGTGCCCTGGATTCTGTTGGTACTTCCACTCTCACATAAACACTTTGCTTCATTCTCATCAGAAGGCTTGTACTTATTAGCAACCAGTTTATGAGTGTTGGACATAATTTATTTTGGAAAAGAAAAAGTCAACTAATCTATTCCTACCTTCTAGAACAGAAAAAAGAAGTATTCAAACTAGTTTTACAATACACACTAAGCCACTGTTTCAAGAGAACAACATGGTAACAAACAAATGAAAATAAAGATGCACACAGTCCGTAACTGAATTAAAAATATTAATTGCATTATTATCAAGAATAGGATCACTGGAAGTGACTTTGCTGTCATAGAAGAGATGCATGGCTATTCTTTGTTCAAAGCATCAACAATCGTGTGATGACCCTGCAGCTTCTCTGCTACTCGACTCATGCTGGGCCTAGCATTTTTCTCTTCCTCTACACATTCCAAAGCCACTGTTGCCAATATCTCCATTTCATTCATGTCATAGTTTGATCCCAAAGCAGGGTCAACGATTTGATCCACCCAAGATGATCCAACTTCTGATCCTTTCATCCTTTTCTCCCTCACCCATGTCACCAACCTCTCATGATGAGGTGACTCTGCTTCTAACTCTGTGAGTTGGACACCTGTTGTTGGGCTCCTTCCAGTGATCATCTCCAAGAGAACAATGCCATAGCTGTACACATCAACCTTGGAAGTGATTGGCAAGTTGAAAACCCATTCAGGTGCCATGTAACCTCT
>Ga0123342_1002403_pt1 | contig 31087 bp, 11 predicted proteins | sample Turbeawhitnodule_FD_89960 | JGI IMG/M metagenome (GOLD analysis project Ga0123342, IMG submission 89960) | Root nodule microbial communities of legume samples collected from Mexico - Turtle bean Mexico white nodule | ecosystem: Host-associated > Plants > Roots > Nodule | place: Mexico: Nepantla... | reverse complement strand
AAGTTTTTTAAAATGTATTCAAAATGGTCTTTTCTGTTAAATATCACCAAACGGCGTTAAGTGGTGCTTATGTGGCAGACACGTGTAAGTTACGTGGATTGTGCTTACATTACTTTGGTGAATTCTGAATTAGGGTTTAGGTTATTCAAATTGGGGATTTTGAATTTCTGATTTAGGGTTTCTGATACGAGGATTGCTTCCCTGGTTGGATTTTGTGGTACGCTTCCTTGCTTCGATTCCATTCGGAGGTGTGCTCCCCTCATTCGATTCTGTGGTGCGATCGTGAGTTACGATGGTGAGCAGTGTTCCCATGGTCGATTTGGAGGAGCGATTATGTGGTGCGGTCCAGAGGTGGTGAAGGGGCAGCCACTGCGAATGAGGGGAGCACACCTCCGAATGGAATTGAAGCAGGGAAGCGTACCACAAAATCCAACCAGGGGAGCAATCCTCGTATTAGAAACCCTAAATTAGAAATTCGAAATCCCCAATTTGAATAACCTAAATCCTAATTCAGTATTCACTAAAGTAATGTAAGCACCATCAGCGTAACTTACACGTGTCTGCCACATAAGCACCACTTAACGCCATTTGGTGATATTTAACAGAAAGGACCATTTTGAATACATTTTAAAAAACTTAGGAACCAAATTGAATTTTTTAAAAACCACTGTACCAAATTGACCATTGACTATAAATATAGAGACGAAAAATGTAATTAAACCTAATAAATATATGTAGTTTCTAACTCAATTATCAGTACATTTTAAGTAACTTTTTAATAACGTCATCAAACATAATAAAACGTTTCCAAGACCAAACCAAAAAAATATTACTCATATTGTCAAAAGCCATAATATTAGTCATTTATTAAAGACGTCATTTATACAAAAAAAAATAAAAAAATCAGATACAACCACGAGATTACTCATAAGATAGCAATATTGAATAAAAATTATATTTTCTTTGGTAATAACTTCACTACATTTTATTTAATTGAAGACTTGTAAACCATACGAAGTTTTATCATCAATCAAATTTTTATGATATAAGTGCGAGCAGTAAGAATTTTACTAATAATCGGAACGAAAGATGTTCAAATTACACACAAAATTTATCATATTTCTTATACAATTACAAAGAAATTTGAGCATATGCAATTACTCACAAATTCAATAAATATGACAAAATAGTTCAATGTTATGAAAAAAATACTTAATAAATTTATATGGTTAGTGAATTTAGCTTTATAAGCTACGGTTAGTACACATGAAATAAAAGAATATATTATATGAGATGAACAAGTTAGGTAAAGACTCGTAATTAATTAAAATTAAACTAATTTATATTTTACCTTCAATATGCAGTTTTTGCTAAGATATTCAATGATTTACAAAGTGAAATAAAAATTGGTATTAGATTCTTCATCTTCTTAGTTGTGTATCTTAGCAAAATGTTTGACAATACATATAACATGATGTGATATATAAATTTTTAAAGATAAAACTACTAAAAATTTATTTTACATTTATTGGTATAATAGACTTCCTTTCATCTTGTTTGTTCTTATAATTCTTTAGGAATAGGTATAGTCTACCTATGTATCGTTTTTGTTAACATATGAGTTTTGGTCTACTCTCTCGTATTTTTGTATTTTTTTAATAATATTTTTTTCATGTAATAGTAAATGATTGTTGTCACTTCAGTCTAGTTGATATCTTAAGTTGCATAATAATGTCTAACATGAATGCTTTTATTTAAAAAAATATATAATATCTTATATGTAATCATGATAAATATATATTAACAAAATTTGAGCTCAAAATATTGATTGAGATTAAAAGGTTGTGCTTAGATTGTAGAATTCATAATAATAATCCTAAATCCAAATATCTTTCAAATTATTGTAAATTTACATGCAAATAGAAGTTGAGAAAACAAACCATCATTCTTATTCTCTCAACTATAATATTTCCCAACTGTAACAAACAAAACACATTTTGTCACACTTTTATTATGTCTACGAAACATGTTCTTTCGTAAGGTCTTGCATCTTTCTTTCCAAAACACATTATTTGTTAAGATGTTATATTATTCTTTTCAGACACATAGGATAAATTGTTACTTTAATATATTGAGAATTTTGCTTGGCAAAAGTTTGATGATGGGCCCCACATAAATTTTTTTCTTCCAATAAAATAAGAGAAAAAACGGGACAAACACTACATTATAATTATTATTATTATTAGTGTTCAATATTTCAATTTTAAAACACTCCCAGAATCAATCACAAGAGACTGCGGTTTTGTAATCAATTATAAAAAATTAATGATGACAGGATAATGAACTGCAGCTATAATGTACACAAGGCAACCGTGAGCTAGAAACAAAATTCTTCCACGTATCATCAATGAATAAAAGAAGTTACATGATCTAATTGGCATAAAAAAAACCCAAAAACACATAGAAACTACTCATTCTGTGGACAAATTAACATACTGCCATGGATTGAATGGAATTTCTTTGTTATCAACATGATCAATGTTGTCTGGGTTACCAATAGCAGTTCGATACTCAGTGTATTTACCATTGTAATGGTAGATCTCCAAATCACCCCATGGAGTTGATGTGACTTCTTCAGTCAAATCAAACCATCTTGGTGCAAATTTTTGCTCTTTGGCTTCTCTGATCTTCTTTTCAGCTCGTTGCCTCTCCTCCAAACTGCAAGGGAAACCAACACAATATCTTAGAGTGTAGTTATGCCAGTGGAAAACTCAGTAGGCAAAATTGGCAGAGTGGCTGAGATGCCTAAAAGATCCAAAGTAAGAAAAACAAAATCTGATTTCTGACTAACATCACTCTGCAATCACTGGGCATTAGAGTATTAGATCAACACATCCTTAAAAGTATAAAAGTAAGTAATTTCATCCTTCTAATCCAAATTGTTGTACTTAACTAGTATTGTAAGCGTAGAAGACAAGACTGAACATGCAAAAATGTTAAATTATATTTGTATTACACTTTTAGAATGCACACTAACAACATATTTTCAAGCATAAAAGGAATGAAAGTAAAGGTAAGCAACCTGCTCTTTTCTGTCCCTGATTTGGATAGATCACCCATCTCAAGTGCAAATCTATCTGGGCGTAAACGGGAGTCTGATGCTAACAAATTTCTAGGAGCAGTGTCAAAGCTGTTTAATTTATGCGCAAAGAATGTATAGTCGAATTTATCATTTGTTGGAATATCAGCAACATGCCAAACCTGCAGAATAAATTTTGAAGAGAAAATACCAATAAAAATGATAAATAACTTTGCTAGTGCTTGCACCAGTTGTTGTGTCAGCAAAAAAATTATTAAACTAAAAGTACTTCCTATTTTAAAGTAGCATATTAAATTGATACTTGATAGCACCTGTTCAAACATCTAATAAAAGAACTCACCAGTAACACTCAAAATGAAAGGATTACAAATGTGTCTGTTGTCAACTGGTTCGCAGTTAATTTATTTTCAAACAGAAAGACATGTGCATCATAAATCATCAAAATAGACTTGCATGGTGTGAGTCAAATCCAAATGAAGTTTATAATCATATTTGTAAATTGAATGTTTGATCTACAAAAATGGACTCATAAATAATGATGGTAGGAAATTTGAAAGAATTGCAATGTCACAGAATCCCAGCTCCCATATTAGATAGGAAATGAAAAGAGAAAAACCTTTCCTCTTTTCAATGGAAGAGATGGACACAGAAAAACTGGATAACAAAGAGGGGGGGATGGCGAGAATTGGCTAGGTAGCGTATTTATGGATGGAAATATTCACAAGGGTCATCCTGAATTCTTTTCCCATAATTTTTTTCCATTGGAAATAGGGTTTGCCATTTCCACTAATGAGTACTCAGTAAAACTGTATTTTACCAAGCATGGCAATCGATAGACCAAGAAAACAGCAAACATCTAATGTAAAAACAAAGTTATGCCCCTCAGTATATAACTGGTCATGATCATTTTGTATACTTTTTTTCAAACAAAAAAGAAAACACACCTCTAACAATTCTGTGTCTGGAAGAGGCTCTCCTTCCAAATCACAAGGTTGATAACTCATTGACTCATTCCACTTCCCAGTCATCAATATTTTAGGCTCCTCTGCAGAATTATAAACATATCCATCTACTTCATAGCGACCAGCCCTGCAAGATATGAAAAAACAAAAAGCTATTTAAATAATCAATATTTGAATGGAGAACGATAAAAGAAATAGAAAACAGAAAATGAAAGGGATTTAATTCTCCTTAAAATGAAACACAATTTTAACAAACAAAGAATACATATTTTAATGCAGTTGAAGAACCAGATTAAATGGTATTACCAGAAGATTCAATGTCACGACACTTGTTGTAAATACCATATTAATTAGAAATATAATCTAATTATAATACATAATGGATTTAAATTTCACCTTATAAATCAGTTTTATAAATTGAACTAGACTAAGATTGTATAAAAGTCTATCCTTATAGAGTTATTGGGCAAATCCTACCACCCATCATTGGACGCCTAACAAACCACCCACAAATATTAAGTTTCACATTTGAGATTTTGAGTTCTCAACGTGAGATAATATGTAAGAGATCTCGAATTGTCTAGAGATATCGGCATATTATGATATAAAATTTAGATGTAAACTTCACCACCCAACCCAATTTTGTATGATTGAATTAAACTTAAACCAACTTTTTAATATGGTATCAAAACCTATCATAGTAAGGTAGATGCAAACATCATCTTACAAAACAATTTTGTAAGGTTAAATTAGATTTAAATTTACTTTCTTAAAATATTACTGGAATCGAACATTTTAATTTCAATATACATTGAAGTCCAACTATAATGATATGGACATAATTGCCAACCAGTTGAATCTAAATCCAATATAGTTCCAATACAAAACCAATTAAAAAAGCTTTAATTGGAAAACAATACAATAAAATAAAATGATGTTACATACCCAAACCATCCACATGGTTGAAAGTAGAGTACAACTTTGTCCCCAGTTGTCATGTTTGTCATTATCATCTCCCCAGGTGAATCAATCCATGTTCGTCCAAATATCAAATTATTAACCTTGGTTGGAGGGGGAACCAAATCTATGACTACAGCATCCTTCTTGAGGGTTACACGTGTTCTGCAAATAATGATTGCAAAACCTATAATTACTTCCTTGCTAGCAAATTATGTAAAATGACAATTCTGCTGGGAACTAGAAAGTAAAGCAAAGACAAAATTTGTTGTATAATTATATAATACTATATACATACTGCGTCTCATAGCAATAGTTTATGAAGATTCTTTATAAAACTGAAAGAGGAAAACTTCTTTCCAGATTCAAGAGAATTTTAATTAGATTGGAAAAAGCATAACAAATTAAATGAGCCCAAAATACTGTTATATGTCTGTTATCCAGCTAGAAAATACTCATAACTGTATCTTTTCAACGTAGAATAAATAACTCTGGAAAGTAGAGTGTGGCATATGAATGGAGCAATAGGAAGTTGGAAGTATATAGACAATGAGTGACAATAAGAATATAACAATGTGATGTACTAAATAAGTGCAATGTATTGATCACCTTCCAACGGGGTAAACATCAACAGAATTTCCCAAAAACTTAGTCTTTAACTTTGAAGTCACATCATATGTAAAATGTTCATTCTCAGCATGGCCAGCACTCATCGGGGGATGGTGACTCACCTGAAATTAAAAATATAGCAACAAATATCCAATATAAGGGAGAAGATAAAAATCCCATAAATGTTTTCACCCAACAATGCAAAAGAAAGTAGTGCGAAGAACTTAACAGTTCTTGCAAATGCTGGTATAAATTTCCGAGGAAACATATATAAAAGGTGCGGGGAGACAGAGTTCTTATGAGTCACATACTTAAAAGGTACCTGTTCTGCAAGAAATGTAATTCCACCATGGTTAGCCATCTCATAAGTCTCTCCAAGGATAGGGTTAAAAGGCTTCCAGGTCCGTTGGTATGCAAAGTACACAGATATAGCCCACGATGCTGCAATGATGATGAGTTATGAAAGTAATGAAATAATCAGGAAGTACATGAACAAGAATAGATACTTCAATGTAGTTAGAAGAACAAGAACTAACACGATAGGCTCCAGCGGAGATTTTTTTGGGTCAATTAAATCACATAATCCTTTACTACAAATAAAATATTCAGGTACAGCCTTCATCACGTGTCAAAACTAGATAGAATGTTAGTCACTCTTATTTTTAACTAAACCCTCCATTGCCTTTAAGATTGCAATTCACTTTATCAAAACAATTAAAAAACTAGCAGAGAATAAGAGGGAAACAAATAACTCACATGCATACACCATCCTCATGCAAGGGTCCTCACATGTATCTGCCTGATCTAACAAGTAGGAGTACTCCATCAACTAGTTCAAACAATTCAAAGTTCAATCAAGTGCTAGTACAAACAAATAGAGCAATTTAACAAAGCCAAAAGAAGTAATGGTATGCAAACCTCTGCCATTTTCTGAAGCATAGTCATTGGTTCAAAAATAATAACAGGTAGCGTTACCATTGATGTTATATCTGAGCCAATATATTTATGCATCATCTTCCAGTAACCATCTCTTTCCTGTATACAAAAGTCAAACATAGGGAAAAAACAATAATATCACGTCAAAGTAAGCATCAGATATGTGCTGAAAAGAGAAAAAGAAAATAAGTAAAACCAGAAGAATGGGTGGAATCCATATGATCAACAATCAATAAAACTAAAAAGGCAATTCAAGCAGATAATTTAAAGATAACCCAAGAGCATTTTCAAAGTCTAAGCAGAAAGTAAAAAATAAGGTAATGCTGAAAAAGGTTGGAACCAAAAATAACATTTGCGAAATAAACAAGCAAAATAAGCACCTCAGGTTTCCATCTTCCTCTCTGGGCTTCCTCCTCTGCATCCTCTTTACCACCCTCCGGATTTATAACTTCTACCCCTTCATATCCCAGCAAACTAGAATAAAAAGAGAACATGAGTAAGCTTACATTCCCCCGAATATCTACATTTCTTAGTGATGAAACTGATAAGTTCCCGTGAAAAAAAAATGTAAAATATGAAACTAAAATGGATGGGCGTGTTATTATAATATAAGTTCTAGGACCAAAACGTTTGGGGTAAAATTTCCACAAGCTTACTTCATTTCTTGATAATGTGAATGTGATTAAAGAGATTCCAATTAGATAAACAGAAGTTTACTTTAATAATTACTAGTAGCTCACATTCTTGATATATAGAACAGTTGAAAATTACACTGGACTGCAGATCCTTGATGGAACACTACTCGATAAATCTTTCCAGTACCGCGTTGAGATATGAGAGCTAGGAACTACGAACAAGTACATGGAACGGCAATTCTCTCTTCTAACCGTTATAGTGATTTGAATGATGATGAAAACACTATAATAACATGTTTTTGCCGTAGTTAATACTTTGTAATAATTAAAAATCCTATCTCTTATCCTCAAAAGCTATGATCATATGTGCACTTGATTACAAAATCTAAGGTGGGAAATACAAGTTGCCTGCTTGTCTCACAATATGAATGAATATTGAAGAACACAGGAAAATCTAAGTTTATAACCCAACAAATATTAAATAATCATTCGGTATTGTCAATGGCACTTTAAACTACAAGATAAGAACACACACATGTGTCTAGATTACGAATACACAACACATACGAATACGAATACGATTATATATATATATATATATATATATATATATATAAATGAATGCAATAGGAATAGGAGAATCCAAAAATGAAATTTTGCTTGAGAAAAAATACCCGTTTACAGATCGGTGCATAGCATTGCTGAAGACGGAGAAGCCGGAAGTCATGGCGGAAAAAAATCCCTTGTTGTCATTCTTCTCGGGGCTACCCATCTCGTTTGAAACCCTAATTTAAAAGATTAGAAAGAAGGGAAAGAAATCCACGATGGCTTTTCGAATTGTCAAATTTTGTTGTTCGAAATGAAAACAAAAGAAAAACTTGGAATGAAGAAAGAAAGGAGTGGGAGGTAGAAAGAGAAAATGGAATAGTGATTTGAGGAATGAATTGAAACGTTGAGAAAGGAACAGGAAAATTTGGTTTGTTTGGATTGCGTAGGTAACGGTTGTGTTTGGTGTTTGGATTTGTGTGTGTTTTTTTTGGTGTTTAGAGAGTCCGAAGGAAGTGTGGAGGAACGAATGAACGTAGAAACAGTGACTCTTACGCTACTTTTATGGCGCGTGCGTATTGCATGGAGGGAAACTGAAACATAGATTATGTTCAACGGTCATCCTTAATATAATATTATTTGACTTTCCTTTAATATGATCAAATGCTTTGACTTTCCTTTAATATGATCAAATGCCCTTCTAATTTAACATAACTAATTAATTTATTTAAATAGTAATGTTAATTTTTCTAATAATTTATATTTTTCGTCGATCATTTTGAAATTTTTGAGGTATGTGATTTTTTTCAAATAACAAAATTCCTCAAATAGATCTCCACACTTTTTCTTCCAAACTAGAATTTGTAGTGAGTAAGTTCAGAATATTATTTATTGATTACAAAAGTTGAAAATAATTAATACTATTTTTCTTAAAATATTTAAAGTTTATCTAGTTTAACATCCATAGTTACATTCCAATATATCAGACAATTGTCTGATCATATATATATATATATATATCATTCATAAAATATTTTAAAATATTTTTTTTTATAAATAATTTAATATATATATATATGTAAATGTAAAAAAAGAGATATAGAATACTTTATTGTGTTAATGTAAAATTTTATCATTTGCTCAACATAACATAGAAACTAGGGTAAATTAGTGTTTCAAAACTTTCAATATAAATATAGCTTTCAATCACAAATATCTAATTTCTCATTCTTCATATTATATTTTAATAAACATAACACAGGGTAAGTTAGTGTTTCAAAACTTTCAATATAAATATAGCTTTCAATCACAAATATCTAATTTCTCATTCTTCATATTATATTTTAATAAAGAAGTCAAGTGTTTATAATTAATTCATAATAATTTTCTTCAAATTAAAAATCTTCACTATATACCAATATTCCTCAAGTTACGGTATCATATATCAAATTAAATATGATTTTTCTTTTGTTATTGTACCATTTTCCCTTTCTTACTAGGTCTCGTCCACATATTTTATTGTTGTTTATAATTTAAATGTTCTTTACAATTTTTTAGTTGTTTTAGTGAAAACAAAGTACATAGTTGAGTGACAAGAATGAAAGTAGTTGAAGTGAAGATATTCAAAATTATCATTCTAAAGTGTTAGACTTATAATTGAAAGTTTATCCCGTAGGAATAAAGTTGAGAAACACATCAGAAATAAGGTTTAGATACTCGTTATCTTAAGACGTTTTCCCATAGAAAATCTCAATATTAAATATAATGACATAGTTATGTGTTGATACTCAACTTCCTATTATATTATATTATTGATAAATAGTGTTAAAAGTATTTAGATTTAAGTTTTGGTTTGATTTTATTATTACATGCTGATATTGATAGATATATCAATTAACTTATATTTGTGAACTAAAGTTTTTGTAATGTGATATTAGGTTTCATAGTTTGTGTCGTGTTTTTTTAATTGTAAGAATTGTGTTTAATATACCTTATAGACAAGAATAATGTAAATTATTATTTACATAATTGTACTTAAAGTGATATAGACAAACATATACTATATTGAAAAGGGTTGTAATAGTAATTTAAATTTAGGAATAATTTATCAATTTTATTAACTATAATAATTTGAAAGGGTAATGAATTTAAACAACTGACATGAAGTGTATAATTCATTAATATAGAAAATATTTTAACCAATATTAATTACATTAAAAATATGTTGAAGTGTTAGTTTTAGGCATGAATATATATTTCTTGTGGTTGTAATTACGTAAATACAATAACTTTCAAAATATAAAGCTTTTTTTAATACAAATTACAGTATTCTTCATCTAACAATAAACTTTACTCTAACAAACTTTTTGTTTCAACAATAATACATGTTTTATTATTTCAAAATTTATCAAAAAATTATTATACCTAAAATTAGCTATTAATTTTGATGATAAATTAAATTAAATTCCTAATCAAATTAAAAAAAAAGTCGTCAGTATGCACGGATCTCAGGCTATAGTTTCCTATGTAATTAAAATTATATATATATATATATATATATATATATAAACTTAAACTTAAGTTAATTACAAACCAAATCAGTGTGAAATTTTATCACATATATATGGTCAATTATTATCTTCAATGTTATATTAGTCATACATAATTGAAAAGATAGTCATTAAAGATAATTTTATCATTCAAAACTAAGTATACAGTGTTTCATGTTCAAGTCAGACTAACTCATATTCAACTCATACTAACTCATATTTACATTTTTCTTCTATAATGCTCTGACTTGAACATTGAAGAATATTTTCCAACAGACCTCTCCTCTTATAGTACGTAAAGGCTCTTCACCTTCCCCACAGCTTGTCCAGATTGTCTCCATTGGTAAGAACAATAATTAAAACTAAAGTTACACTTAACATCTATAACAGCTTGAAAAAAAAATCTTTAACATTCACACGCCCTCAAATAAAAGAAATTAGGTGTCCACCCATTGACATGTTAACTACTTCCTGTATGAAAGTGTTACAAGATGAATTCTGAGTTCTAACAAAATTGTTATCGACTAAGAAGAATTGAACAGAATTTGGTTTTATCCATTTCTTACTTCCTTACTAGCTAATTCATATTCACAATCATACAAGCCCCTGATGGGAAGAAAATTTACTGCTCTCTCTGGCGTCGGGATCTTCGAACAAGGTAAATACGCCCATAAACCCATTGTCTACCTGATCTTAAATCCGATTGCTGCAAAAATAATAACATCATTTGTCATGCAAAGAGCAAAATAGTTGCAACTCTTGTTTACATTGTCAAGTTTCTATTTTCTCTACTCAAAAAATGAGAATTAGATCGCGGTCTAGTTTTACAAACTGTCTTATGCAAGAAGTAAAAAGAACATATTTTATTACCTCAGCTTTGGTACGAAATTCCAATAAGCATTCACACACATGACAATCTGCTCTATGAGGTGAGTTGTTACCCTTGTCCGTTCTCACAAATGCAAATACCTTAAAGAAAATGAATTCAACACCGTGAGAATGATTCAAGTGAAGTATGAACATTAAATAGTGCTTCTCTAGCGGGACAAATAGGGCCACTCAGTCGAGCAATGAGATGGGAAAAGAAACTAGACACCTATATATGACACTGTCACTGTGGGAGTCTTTGTATATAACTCAGTGACTGACCTCTTCTCCACAATTTGGACATGAACCCTTTAATGCCGCTAAATCCACCCTCCATAGGCCCTGAAGCACCTTAACTGTGGAAATACACAATTAGTAACATAAATACAGAAGCAGCCACGCTGAAATAAAGGTGTTAGCAAAAGGGTAAAACTTACACTCGGTTCCTTCCTAAGGTGTTTAACAATTCATGTAATAAATGTTTACATTAAAATCAGAAAAGTTTTTGAAAGTGAAAGTCTAATTCCAATTAGGGAAAATGCTAAAAGTACACAAGGAACCACTCAATTTAACTAAACTAAAGGGTTTGTCATTTAATTTGAACTAGTGTTTGGAGTTCAAATTCGGAAATGATTTTTACCTGAAGCTGAAGCAACAGGGTAGCCAATAACCAAACCGAGTGCCGTGAGGATAACGCTGTTGACCACAAAAAGAAACCCTACTCCTGATGCTTGACTAACATATGATAATCCTCCCGAGTCAAATGCTTTTTGATAAGCTGTGGTAACAGTGTACAATATAGGCCAAACACAAGCTGAACAGCCAAGTGCAAGAAACAAGGACCATAAGCTTGCTAATGCAAAAGCCATAGAAAGATCTTCCTGCCCTACATCCACAGTCACTCAGTATAATTCAAGTGGAGAAACCAATAGAACAAAAAAAGGAAGGCATGGGAACCTCAACACCATACAAAAATTGTCCTTATATCCAAAACATGCAGAAGACACTGTGGACATTCAACTGAAATACATCACACCACACACAAATGTAACTGTCCAATTCTTAATTTCATTAAGAACACATTGGAAACCAAAACATGATAATTCAAATAAGGAAATTGGAGAAGAAAGTTACATCAGAATCAGCATATGTGGAGTGCCTCCGGATACTGCATCGAGGGTACTTGACAACCGACTTAGAACCATACCACTTAAGCTTCAACTGTTTCCATAAGACAAGTTAATATATAATTAAGAGACTTAAGGTGTAACGAAATGTTGAGTGGTGAATTCAAGAAAGTAGATAAACACCTCTATTCTATCAAACATGTCATCGAGTATCAAAGGATCTCCACTGTAATACGCATCCCGCGCCTATAAACAATCCACGTTCGTTGCGTTAGCCCTTGAATGAGTGCAGAGTTAATGATTTTTTTGTGGTGATTATATTAACGGGTAAGTAAAATTGAGGATGAAAAATGGTGAATTGAAAAGACGCGTGACCTGAGAGTAAAGAGCTTCGAGGGTTTCTTTGGTGGCGGTGTGAAGGGGGCCAACGTATATGCAGGACGGCGCACGAGGAGGGTCGACGCAGGCTCGAACGGAGAACAAAGAAACGGCACGGTGGCTTCTGAATCTGCTGGATATGGTTGACTGCACCGCGCTGAAGGCGTTGCTGCTACACGCGCCTCCCATCACCCTATCACCCTTCACTTCGTTACGCTTTAAAATTGAAAATTGAAAATGGAAATGGAACAGAACAGAACAGAGAGAGGCCAACCACATAAATAAATATAGAGACAGAGATCCGAATTCATGAGACTGCGTCACTACTTGGATTTGGTTTCGCCCCCAAAGCTATGAATCTCGTTCGTCCTCTTTCGTTCTTTGTCTTTTCTCTGTAGAAAACACCAAAAAAATGAAAAAAAAAACAAAACAAAATTGCGTTTGCCGGGAGTCGAACCCGGGTCTATTGCTTGGAAGGCAATTATCCTAACCGTTGGACTACAAACGCTTTCATGCTATTTGTTTTAAACATTTTGTATCTATTATAAACATACATAATTAAGCTGAAAAGAAAAGAATGAGTGTTGTGTTTGAGGAGTTAATGGAACACTGGAACTGAACCCATTGCTTCCAATGCAATGCAGGGATTGCTTTTGAAATTAGAATGCTCCAATGAACACTCTTCACCCTTTCTTTTCCGTAACGTAACTGTAAACATGTCTTTGCAACAACAACATAAGCTCTAACAAAGTATGTGTTCTGTGGATAACTAAAAAACATCTTCATGGAATCATGGTTCGTCCAATCAAAATTCTGCTTTTCTTTATGTACGTTCCAGATTTTATATGTGGATAAAATATCACTAGATTTATTTTAATAATTTTTTAGAGTTGTATTTTATTCATCAATAATTAGCGTTTGTATATGTATAGATGACGAGACCTCAGTAATGTTAATCCACTTGATACACAATTCGTTGTCGTGATGATAGTTTCTGAATTCTTCAAAGTTTTTTCTCTCCTTCGCGTGTGCTCTGCCAGTCGGTGGGGTACCTACGATTGCACTCCGACACTCAAGTCAGTGCTAGTGCTTAGTCTGTTCTTTTAGGATATTAAAAACGTACATTTTCCCATTTAGAAATCTTATTTATATGTTGACTTGGGTCTCTTCCCGCGTGTGCCAGATAATCGGTTCACTAATAGTGTGTAGTGGTCACCAAGTCATGTGTAGTGACTTCCTAATATCACGGAAGTGTCTTTCGCAGTGTGTCTTTGACTCTTTCAACATTAGTTGTAACTGTTTGCCACATACTTATTACGTTATATTATTAATTCGTGCTTTCGATCGTCCTATATCAATCGGTACAATTAGTATTATGTTTGAGACATTCCCTCGATCTTGCTTTATAGATTTAAATATTCATTATATCAAAATACTAATGAATAAATTGTTAAGTATATATAAATTAGCGTGAGAAACATGACTTTTTTTAAATATTTAAGTATGAAAACGATTATGTTTTGTTGCCTAATCTTCTAAGAAAAACGTTTGGACTTGAGTCAACATCTCACCTAATTATAATCCTTCCCATTTGTCGTATTGTGCCAACTTTTGTTTCTTTGAAGAAATGCGAAATATTATATTTAAGAAATCTTAATATTTTGTTTGGATTGTAACTTTTTCATTACTTTCTAAATTATAGATATACTTATATTATATTTATTACATCTTTATAAGGTTTTAATTTACTTGAGTTTTACTCTACTAAATAACTTCTAAGATAAGATAAATCTTTTTTAGCCCTTAACTTATGGCTCTAATAAAGCAAGGTGTCCTAAAATAAAAAGATGAAATAATTAAAATTAAATTTCCTTTTTACAGTAATACCCATAGTGTGGAATTAAAAACAAGTGTTACATCAATTAATCAATTAAAAAGAAAAAAAAAAAAAGACCACTGAGATCATATGATATAAACAATTTTGCAGTAGAGTATAACGTAGTATACCTTGGTAAGCGCGAAAAATAATAATGAAAAATATAAAAGGTAGAAGAAATGAGAAAGAGATGGTTGGTGGCATTGGTTAGAAAATTGGTGCAAAAGAAACGAAACAAGAAGCAAGAGCATGCGAATGAAGAACACCCAACCACCCATTTCATAACTTGCCTCGTTGCCCTTTGTTGGATTTTCCGTTCACTAACTCCCAAACCCCCAAATCGTAATCACTCCAATGAATTAGATTAAAAGTTTCAATCTTTTGTCAAAGGGTCGACGAGGAGGAACATGATGGGGAGCGACCCATCGTCTGCAAACTTCGAGGTCAAGGTCCATCCGCGCCGGGATGCCACCTCCCAGAGACACATGTCGTCGCCGTCGGATCCCCCCGCCGTGAACGATCGCAACTTCAGCCTCTTCAGGCGCTGGTTACCCTGGCTCGTGCCCACGTTCGTGGGGGCCAACATTGTCCTCTTCATCCTCACCATGTATGTAAACGATTGCCCTAAGCATTCCTTCACTGGTAGCTCTTCATGCGTTGCCCCTTTCCTTGGAAGATTCTCTTTTCAGCCTCTTAAAGAGAACCCTCTCTTAGGCCCTTCTTCCTCCACGTCAGTTCTTGTTTCTTTCATCTCTAAAAACACTTTTTTTTTTTACTTTTGTCATCTGTCATACATTTTTACAACTACTAATGGATAGTTTAACCAGTTATGTTAATGTTACTATGTAGGTAGATATCCATATTTGTTGGGTTGGAGCTGTTTTAATTATGCTATTGACAGTTTTTTATTTATTTTGAAAACAAATGTTTAGATTAGGGAAGATGGGTGCTCTTGAAGTGGATAAAGTTGTTCATAAACACCAGGTTTGGCGCCTCTTCTCTTGTATATGGTTGCACGGTGGGGTTGTTCATGTGCTTGCCAACATGTTAAGTCTTGTTTTTATTGGAATTCGCCTTGAGCAAGAATTTGGATTTGGTATGGTTCTGGTAATTATCTTTGCATTGTCTCATTATATCCTTTCCTTTTTTTTCATGACAACAAAAACAAAAATCACATTATTATATTGCCTTAATGTTCTTGAAGTCAAGAAATTTAGCAGAGTTTAGCAACTATCTCAGTTTCAGATTGTAATATATACTTTGCTCGTCCTTGGCAGTTAGAATTGGATTTCTGTATGTGATATCCGGTTTTGGAGGGAGTTTGCTGTCTGCTCTGTTCATACCAGAAAGTATATCTGTTGGTGCTTCTGGTGCATTATTTGGTTTACTAGGGGGCATGCTATCAGAGCTGTTCATAAATTGGACAATATATGCCAACAAGGTGAATGATTATGTGTTCTATTCAATAGTGCTTGCTTTCTGATAAACAATCCGCCCTGCTCTTCGTGTAACTGACATTTTATTTCTTCTGCATTCTATGTTTGTATTCTTTTGCAGTTGGCAGCTTTATTGACTCTTATAGTCATCGTTGTAATCAATTTAGCTGTTGGAATTCTTCCACACGTGGATAATTTTGCTCATATTGGAGGATTTGTCTCTGGCTTTCTTCTTGGGTTTATCTTTTTGATTCGCCCCCAGTTCAAATGGGTTAGTAGTAGATATAATAGGAAGTCTAGCTCTGGACCTGCTGGACCTCCGGTGAAATACAAGCACAAACCTTATCAGTATGTACTGTGGGTCATATCCTTCGTATTACTGATTGCTTGGTAAGTTCTCTTTTATTTACGACTACAATTGGTCACATTCGACTTTTTGGCTAGCCAAATTCTATCAAATTACACTGTTTGAACCACAAATTGGAAGATTCTAACAGCTTCGTTAAAAAAGTTTGTAGCCATGGTAATTAAGTTTCTGAATATCTGCTTACAAAGGCTCTGTTAGAAGCATTGGTGTTGGAAAGCTCTCTTTAACTGGTCTCTCAGTGGTTTTGTTTATCCTGGCTTTTCTCCCTTTAGGATGGTTCTTGATCCTCCTAGCTCTGAGTTCTTTGTATATTGCCTATGTTTTTCTTCCATGGCAAGATTTATAAATTCATGCTACAATGGTATATTAATTAAATCTTATGGCTTGAGAAGTACTACTTTTTCTTATTGTTTAACTTTAGGATTTTATCTCTTTTGGTGTGTTCTGCAATTTGATTTATCAAACTACGCCCCCAAATCTGAGCGTTCTATATTTTGACAGGTTGGTTACTGGGCTGGTTTTGCTTCTTCGAAGTGTTAACCTGAATGACCACTGCTCATGGTGTCATTACTTAAGTTGTGTCCCTACATCAAAATGGAGCTGCAAAGCACAACAGTTTTATTGTGAGGTTAGTGCCCTTTCTTGGTGTACTTGGCATCCATGCAGCTTCCTATAGCAGAAGCTAATGGAATTAATTATGTGGCTGTGTTGAAAGAAATTATATGATTTTGTTGCCAAAATTTAATGCCTGAGAATTCAACCAATTATCTTAAGAAGTTTGCTTACAATCTTTTTTCGATATCTAAGTTGGTTGGTTTTGATACGGATGTTTTCTGATGCAATGCTGCAGTCAATCCAAATGGGAAATCAGCTTAACATAACATGCTTGAGCAATAGGAAAAGTGAGATTTTTCCTCTTTCAAGAACCAGCTCGACGGATGCTCAACGACAGATATGTTCTCAACTTTGCAACTGATATCATAGATCACTCGTGCAACATTTCTCAAGGCAAATGCCTTCAGCAACTTGTGTATATGATCATACTTGCTGATACAGAGATATTATTTCTTCTGGATAGGGAACAAGGGTTGTTATGACCGCCATTACTAGTATATTCTTACCACTGTTTTTCCATCTTAGTTAGAATTCTTTTGTAACATAAAGAGATGAAGTTATATTTGATTAAAGAAGCAAAAATACTTGTCAAATATAGTAAATGTTGTCAAATGGATTGATTGTAAAAAAAAAAGATGCATAATTTATAGCTTTGGCTTTTGTTTCAGGTCAGTTCTTTTTGTTATACAGTGCTAATCCAACGATTCTATTATTTGCTAAACATCCGAAATCTTCAAATTTTCATAACCTGTTACATTTGGTTCTGATAAAAAAAAAATTATCCTTTGACAGTTGGTGCTGTGATATCTCTAATTTTTGTTTCCTTAAGATGCTAAGGCATCAACGGTTCAACACTGGTGAGAGCAAATCCAGTATACTGACCAAATCATGAAAATGATAATTGACAAATGAAGCTGAATTGTTTCTCATGTGTTTTCTCTAGCTTCTACACAAGACCACTGAATTGGTACTATTTTTTTTGGTGGGGGGTAAAAGAAGTGGTCAAAGCTTGATGATCTATATTTTGCCCCACTAATTTCCGACATTACTCAATTTTTTTCAATCACCTCCTATTCATTTCAAAATAAATTTCTAGAATGTAAGAGTTAAATTTCGAATAGTTTATTCTTAAATAAATGGAAGTTGGTAAAAAAGTCTTGGGTTGCAGAAAGAAACATCCCAATATAGCCTTCAATTTCTTGGGTACATATTTAGTTCCCACTATTTACTTCCTCCCTTGTGTTTTGAATCTTTTGAATTTATTGAAGATGGAATAATGTTGACTTTTGTCATCCTTAATTAAAATTCACTTACTCAATTCTGAAAAAAAGTTGACAGAGTTGAAATCAACTAAAGATCCTACTTAGCACAGTTGTGTTTTTTAACATTGTTCTGTGTTAAGCGAATCTAAACATCGTTTTGGAAAGAAATGAAGATTTATTTTCTTTATCACTTGGAGGAAAAATAAATAAACTATATTTTTTTTAATTTTTATAAAGTTTTAATTTTTTAAACAGAAAAAATATCAAATTTATGTTTTTATCTTATACAGTTTTTTTAAAAAAAATCAAGTTAAAAAGGGTAGATTTCTGATAGGTTATAAAAGACCATTTAGAAGTGTGAGAGTATTGCAGGGTTCCTGGTAGATGCCTTGAGTAAATGAAGTGCTATGAATGAAAACAATTATTAGTAGTTCAACACTGTTGTCTTAATAGGGTAGGTTCTTTAAATGTTTGTGATGTGCCACCTAATTTTTTACGGTTGGATTGGGAGAATTTGTGATTCCTGGTAAGAAGAAAGAACCATTGATGGTTTGTAAGGTAGATGGTAATGGTAAATGCTTTTTCTTGTTCACATCACCTCAAATTTTCATTCCTAATTCTGTGGCCCCCCTCTGCATGTTGTAACCGGCAGTTAAATATGATGGTATGGTAGTTGGTACTTTGGACATGGTAGTTATGAATACGGATAAGACAATAAAGAAGGATGTTAGTTGCGCCATAATCTTAGGAACACCAAAAGGAGAAACAAAGGAAAAAGTGTAGACAATGTGTTCCTGTGGGATTAGAACATGAAGCTTTTCAATTATCGCAGTGAGCTTTAAGAGAAAACTTGGCTTTCCACTGAAGTTAAAGTTGTCCATTGAGGCAATAAAATGGTCCAAAGTTGAACGCAGAGCAAGTCTTGGGAATATGATTGCTGCATCTGCATGCATGCCAAATTCAGTACATCTACTCCACGACATCATCATTGTTCCTCATAATACGTTTTCAACCTTCTTCTGGTTTCAATATAAATTCTTTTTGAAGGCAAATCTTGGCAGATGAAATTGCTAGGGACAAGTTGTTTCCTCCCAACTATAATTTGTTGGATGGGAATTGACATAGCACCGATCCAAAAGATGGTGTGGAACTTGGAAGGATTCATCTTGCATCATCAATGTCCTTCAAGATCAAATGATGCCTTTTTCAAAATATACAAATGTGAATCTTTAAATTGTATTTTTATTTATTTATTGTTGCAAAGATTTGATGTACATAGAAGATGGTGTAACCCATTAAAGAAGGTAAGAATATAAAAGAGTTGAAGGGCAAAACTGTAAAAAGTAAGCATGATTATGAAAAGCTTAAAAAAAAGGAAGAAGCATCTCGAAGACTTAAATGGAAGGTTACATCGAGAATCATGGAGAGGGAGAAGTTGTGACTAGAGAAGAACACCATAGTCCAGATAAGAAAAAACAAAAAATTATTATTTATGTTATTGAAAACTTTACACTCCAATGACATAACCGAATATAAAATACAAAAACCTCTTTATATAGGTTTTAAAAACCCAAATTGAAACAAATTCATACTAGTAAAGAATGACCTCATATTTTAGGTGTTGAACGATCTTGTCTAATATGTGTTAGACGATACTCGTTCAGTGTGTTAGATAATCTTAATCTTTTATACACTAGATGGTTTTAGATTTCATAATCTGAATTTCATGTTTAAACTAATTTTAACATACATGACAAAATTGTATGGAAGAACTCTAGTTTCACCTTTTGATTTCATAAAATATATCAAAGTGTGTCTAGCATGATCATCAACAATGGTTAAAAAATATTTATGTCCATGAACAAAATGAATACTAATATGATCTCATATATCAATATGAATCAAATTAAAGGTATTTAAAAAATATGTATTACTTTGTTGAAAAGGTAGTTTATGTTGTTCGACAAAGTGCATATATCACAAGCAGTTATAGAAACAAAATGCACATAGCAAATTTTTTTGTAAATGTACTGAATGGTTCTACTACCATGATGTCCTATTTTGTATAGCCAAAGATCAATATTGTGGTTTTTACAATTAAGAACCGAAAAATCATTCTTCTTAAGATTAAGATAAGATAGTATAATCGCTGACATAGATCAGCTTGTCCAATCATCTTGGATGGAATATTCTCCTAAATCTAACATTTCTTAAGAGAAAAAAAATTAGTTTGCAGGTTGAATCTTCAATGAGTGTCTGAACAAAAATGATATTAAAAAAGAAAACTTATGTATATACAAAACATTAAATATGACAATTTTTGGAAAATTGAATAGTTCTAGCATGATAAGCAACACTGAAAGATTCATTAGGTAATTTTATATTGATAGGTTTAATTTTGTAAAAGGTAATAAAATGTTCTTTAAAATGAGTCACTGATGAGTAACACCAGTGTCAAGAATCTATAAAATTGAACCCTTTGTCTATGTCTTTGGTGTAAAAGTTTCACTACTTTGAATCTAGTTGATATAATGACTTGATGTTGATGGTTCTAAAAGTTGTAAGAGTTTATGTATTTGTTATGCAATGAAAGAATTCCTTTCTAGTTTCTCTTCCCAACCGTGACTATGTTGTAAAAAATCATTCTTTATATTTAGATTACTAACTTTATCTTGATTTGTAGTGAATTGTTCAGTTTTCACTATTAAAAAAACTTATTAAATAGAAATTAATTTTTGAGACAAAAAATAATTAATTGGTACATCGACTAAATTAGATATTATTTTAGAGTCTAAAAAAATTATTGGTATCTAATTAGCTACCAAAGTTTTAGTTACCAATTATTTATATTCTAAAGTTGGTAGCTAAAATCTTGGTAACTCAATAAAGAAGGATAAAACTTAAAAGAGTTGAAGGACAAAATCGTAAAAGTCACATTGTTTCTAAAAAGCAAAAAATCATAAAAGGAAGAAGCCTCTCAAAGACTTCTATTGTTATGTGCAATGGAAGGTTCTATTGATTGAAGAAGAAGAAGAACACCATGGTCTAGGTAAGAAAAAATGAAAAATTAATATTTTTGTCATTGAAAACTTTACACTCTAAAAGCATTGCCTGATTTACAACACAAAACCGGTTTATATAGGCTTTGAAAACTCTAACCGAAACAAACTGATACTAGTAAAAAACAGTCTCATTTTTTAGATGTTAAACAGTCTCTTTTTCTACACACTAGACAATTCTCATCTAATATGTTGGATGATCCTTGTCTAATGTGTATTAAATGGTCTTTCTCTTTCATCTATTAGACGATCTCATCTTCTATACACTAAATAGTCTTAATATAAGATGTGTTAGACAATCTAATATATGTTAGTCAGTATTCGTCTAATATGTATTAGACTCTCCCGTCTTCTCCTACTTATATATCACAATATACAATAAATTAGTGTCATATATGTTCCAATTTTTAAAAACTATGTAATCACAAAATATAAAAGTTTATAGTTAACTTATTTGAAAATTTTAAAATAAATTCATATTAATGTTTTTTTAATTAAAGAACTTTCACTAGATATTAAACTTCTCATAACGTTCAAAAAGAAAGAGTTATTTATGAATCATGACACATTTCTTACACGTAACACCTTCTCACAAGAGTATAGGTTTATGATAGATATTAGAGGTAGGCACATTATATACATTATTTTATTTCTCAGCAAATTTAGTGTATTTTTTGAGTGAAACGGTAACATGACACATGCATTGTAGGAAAACGTTATTTACTTAATTTAAGGTGTAATGAATGAGTTTGTCCATTAATGTTGTCTCCTCTTTTTTGTGAAACCGGTGTTGATCCCCTCTATCTCTTGTCTATCCTTCCCTCCTACTGTACATTCATTCCAAGTGCAGGAAATCATTCCAGACGAACAAGGTGGGCTCTTCTAAACTAAAGCAACAACAATCCCATAATGTGGTTTATTATGTGTATTTTTCACTGTGCCCAAGTTTTATAATTGGTTAGCAAAATTTTGAAATTTACTCAAGTCAACTAAAACATTTAATGACGAAGTTTAGTTCTTCTTAATACTAAGAGTGGTACTTACAAGTCTTTGAGACAATTACTACTCATCTTCTCGGTATTTCGAACTCTAGCTGTTATCCTGAACTCCTAGTTACAAAATCCACTGGTTGGAATTTGGGATGACTATTGGGTATGGAATATGGGTTCTTGCTCGTCTGGTTTGGTTAGGTTCAACTCTCAACTTCTAGATTCAGAATCCGCTCTCAGGTGAGTTGTAAGGAACTCCGATGATAAAGTCAGAATCAATATATTTCAGATAAAATTCACTATACTTATCTCTGAAGCATACCACCTATTTATAGCATTCATTTATTGGACTTTTAACTTAATTGAACTTTTACTTTTTACACCTTACCATTATTAAATATATTATAGATATTTTAATACGGTGTTTCCTAATTTTATTATTTATTTATTTAATTTAACTTTTTGTTATGCTGATAACCTTGCAACCATTTAGCCTTTCGATCTAACCGTACAAAGTACAAGAGTATAATAGCAAAAAATATTTAGTATTAAATGAAAGTTATCTTTTGAAGTTAAAGTTAATGGTAAATGAAATAACTTATAATATAAGTAGGCAATATTATCCTTGAGGCACAAATATTGACAAGAATGAATGCATTCTTAGGTCTATATTAAATATCACATGGAAGGAAGATGATTGATAGGGATGGAAATGGATAAAGTTGTAGTGAGTAACTCAATATTTGCAACTTGGTGGGGGCACCCCATCTTCTCTACGTTACTGAATGTTGTGGATTTTGGTGTAGTTTCTTCACACATTCACACCAATCACCACATGCAATCTTTTGGACTGTCTTTGCCTTCTGTCACAGAGAGCATGTGCAAGACAATATTAGTGCTGAATTCTGAGTTGCATCCACACCATTGCAAGGGAAATATATGAAGAAGGTGTTAGATTAGGGGTCTAAATTTATGTTAATTTAAGGAACTTTAGGTCAAGATGCTTATGGGAAATGGAGACTTGTTGACTACCTTTATTCCAAGCATTTAAATATGTCATATTTTAGTTGAAGGGAATGAATCTATTTACAACCATCAAAAAGGAGAAAGCTGATTTGGTCATCGATGACCCAATAAATCAAAACCAGCAATTAAGCCTAAAATGGTGGCACCAAATGTTCCCCGTTCTCTAGTCTAATGAAAATATGGTGTGAAAGTGAAGGCCAAAAAGATCACCACCAAGACGTGAAAAATACTTCTAAAACTGATAAACAAATTAAAGTCAACAAATAAAAGTGGTCAGGTATCATATAATCCCTCTTTCCCACGCTATCCAAATCAAATAAGTCCTTGTATTAATTGAAAACACAACCATATAAAGTATTCATCTTTTTTTATAAAAGAAAAAATAGATAAATATAGAGAATTTTAGAAATACTTAAACTCTATTACACTCTAGATTATGATACTCCCTGATAAAAAAAAAAAATCTAAAGATTATGATTCCATTATAATTCCAAAAATAAACCATTCAGCAAAAGATAAATACACTATCACCTATCACCTAACAGCAGCCTCTAAACTACTGCTAATTTCTTAGAATAACTTAGATATTGTTCACACTACATAATATAATATAATATATATATATATATATATATATATATATATATATATATAAAAAGATAACATCAATCTAAGCACAAAGTGAAACAATGATAAAAAAATTCACAAAAAAATGTGAGATCAAAGAACCTGCATAATGCTGGAAAAGAGTTGTCTACATTGCATTTTTTACACTACGTTGATTGTAGTTAACACGTGGTAACTTTGCTTGATCCCTCCTCAAACTAACTAAGCTCAAGAATGACCAAAGCATTCACTGACCAACTCACTTGTTACTCCTTTCTTTTTCATATTATAGTTAACTTCATCTCTGCATGTTAAGTTAATTTAATTTTAAATTTTAGATACATGTTCATATATACCAGTATTAGGGTTGTTTGATTCCAACAAATTACTTTTCAATTCGGTTCCTTTTTCTCTCCAAATAGGTATTTTATTTACTAGTTTGGTTTAGAATACAAAGACAATTCAAAAGCATTAAGAATGAATTCAGTTTGCATTTTAAAATGCAGTGCATCAAACTGTTTTTTATAATTTTATATGAATGTGTTTTGTCTTCATGCTGCGGGAAAGGAATCAGAGACACGAGACTAAACAGTTCTTCCTCTTGATTTTAAACTCAGACACAGTTTACACGATTACCAAGTTGCTAATTAAACCCAACAAGTTAATATGAATCATTCATGGATAATGTCCAATCAAAAACACTAAAAAAATAACATATTAAAAAGAACAATTCCCGTCGTACACGGTACACTGCTTCATTTGCAGCCAAAATTTAATAGTTAAAAAAAAATTGCATTGGGAGATTAACTTGAGTAAAATATAGTAGCAAGTATTGCTGACAAATATAGTAAAACCAAAAGGAAGGGAATAACGAGAAGATCTCATATTACCAAGGTCAACTTACAATGTCATTTGTTTTGTTTAGGAATTTATTAACTTCGTGCTAAAAAGCATCCGAGTGCATAAAGAAAGAATAATAAATATTTATCTTAAAGAAACAAAATTTAAGTCTATTTCAACTTTATAAAATTGACTTATAAATGAGATTTGCACATATTTATATGTTATAGTGGGATTTTCAATAAATCTTCATACCAAAATCCTCGAGCGTAAGACCAATATTTATATGTGATTTAATAGTGTATAGTTTGATAAGCCAAAAAAATTTCGGTAGGATAAATTTTAAATGATTCTAATATCATATTAAAATATAAATTTTAAGTCTAATCAACTTTACAAAATTGATTCATAAAAATTTGCAGGATAGTCCCAACCCATCTCCATAATATCATGAATTATATATATACATTGATCGATACTGGATAAATCATGTTACTCGATATCAGTGACCGACCGACCGCATTAATATATATTAAAGATGTTCAATAAATAACAAATTTCCTAATATCCTACCAAATTTAGGTGATATCAATATACTTCCTTATAAATCAAAATCCATAAATAAATATATATATATATATATATATATATATATATATATATATATGGGCATACTGTCCCTCCACAACTCTACATGGACGTCAGCTTCCACATACACCTTCGGATTGCCGTGATTGTAGACAATTGTAGTCACAATTTTAGGTTACATTAACTCACTATAAAGTTGATGACTCTATATCATATTGCTATATGTGCCCTACACCATGATGCTTGATCATTCACGATTGACCAAACACAAGTCTACAGGTGGTGCTAAACGTAGTGACTTTACTATTTCTTTTCACTTTCACTTAATTAATTACCCACTAATCATATTTCCACATGACCAAATTTCATTTACACAATTTGAATTTAGGTGCATGCATGTTTTTCCTCCAAATTATTATTAGTAAACAACAAAAAATTGACTGTTGACCGATTGAAAAAGAGAAAAGCATAACCTACTTTTGTTATTCACAGCGTGAGGCTTGTAAAATATGACATTTGCTAGGGTTCTAAATGAATGTGTCGTACTTGGTTCTGCAAATGTGATGCATCTTAAACTTGAGCCTTTTCAGTTTGAGCTTCACTTGAATTTGCTGGTTTTGCTCATCAGAACAAAATTTCCCTCCCTTTTGAAGTGAGATATAAGTTTTACAAGAATGTTCCAAAAAGAGGAATCAAATGATGAACTAACGAAATATAGGGTATAAACAATAAACTGTTCATCATCAATCAGCTTTTCATATTTGGGGTATCCAATGCTACTAACTATACAATTTATTTCGTTAATAACAAAAATGTAGCTATTTTAAACAACCCTCCCTATTCCTATACTTTGCATAGCTAATAATAGTTTTCTTCGAAAGTAGAAAGGATCCATAACAGTGCTGGTGACATGAAAGCTAGTTTATTGCAAATATTAATTAGCTGGTGTTGATATAAAACAAACTTTATGATTAACAAAAAAGCGCGTACTTATTATAGATTAGTTAAACAATTATCTACAAGCTCTTAACACAACAAAACAAACCTAGAAGAATTAAGCTGTGATGAAAATAAATTGTATATTTAGTCATAAGTTATGTAGCACAAACACAAACACTGATACGACACGGACACACGGACATGAAGATACGTATAATAACTAAAATATAGGACACGGAGACATAAATCTATATATTATATGATTATAAATTATATAAATTGACAATAAAGATTTATGTGCACAAGTATGTTCCAGATTATTTTTTGGAGCAGAAAAATGTTTTTCATAATTGGTTCAAAAGAATTTGTTTCTTATTTTTATAATCATAATAAAAATTTATACAATAAGTTTGAGTTTTTAGAAAATTAATGTATTTTTCCTTTTTAAAATTGTGTTAGAACCATACTATAATTGTCAAAAATCCAACTAATACTTTTTTAATTAGACACTTCACATATACGTATCCTACAAATGTCATACAAGTATCGGTGTCCGATAACCAACACCCCATTTAAAAAGTATTTAAGGTTAGTTCATTTAAAAGAAGTATTTAAGGTTAGTTCATAACATATTGTGATTAGTTAAAAGCAGCTATTTTATGCATGCATGTGCATTGGGTTTGTGTGGACCATGTTCGCATAGTTAAAGGGCACAGAGAGAAGCGATGATTAAGGGAGGAGAGGGTCCACCATCCACTCTTCTTAAGTGTGTATTGTGTTTTTGCTTTTCTTGAATTTCTTCTCTCTTTTCTCCCCTTCCCCATTTACAATCTCTTTCAATTAAGCGATTTCAGAGAGAAAGAGAAAATAGCTAAGTCAAATATAGTTGTTAAACAACTTTGCTTTTTAAGCATGTTACTCATTAATCTCAATTTACTTTTAATGCTAGTGTGTGTATAGGTATTAACACATGTTAACAAAAACTTCATAAAGCATTACTATAACATGTAATAGAAACGAATTTAATTTCTATATTTTGTCAATAAATCAAAAGTGATAATTAATAAAAAATTTAAACAACTTACCAAGTTAGTAAACTTATCCTACATTATAAATTTATAAAAATTTATTATCAAGTTTTTTAGATTAGTTGACTAAAAACTAAACTAGCCTAAAAATAAAAGTATTTTGATTTTGGTGATTCTTATATAATAAATTATGTCGTTGGAGGATTCACCTACTCTAATCAAGCCCGCACATCACGCCACCCACTAATCTCCGCTTCTTTCTTTGAACACCACTGTCACGCTGTGTTCTTCATATTTTTTCTTATTACTAACTTTTATTGTAAAAGATGAATGAAAGAAAAACAACCTTATTTGGAGACCATGGTTTTTGCAGAAGTTTACCATTAGTAGTACATAGGAAATGAGCTGGAAACATGTTATGATCTGAACAGAGAATGGTTACTGCATTCATTTGCGCTCTGGTAACATAGTAGGTTTGATTCCAACTAATATTAAGGTGAGAAAGTGAAAATCGAATTTCCCAAGGATTTGGTTCGTTTGCTTGTCCTTTTCACATTGTCTGTTGGATGATGATGATTCGGGTCCCTCCTTCAAAATGCAAAATAATTATACAAAAAGAAAGCAAGATCCAAAGAAATTAAAGAAACGGATTTCAATTCAACACTTCCCAACAGACATTACTTATTGCACAGTTCATGGAGCCCACACTGGTGACAGTCGCAGTAGAATTTTGAAGTGTCACCTACAGATAGTGCAGTTCAGCTTTGGTGAGAACAGATTTACTTATCATGTAATATAAAATAAATTAAAACAAAGAAAAATGTTTTTTTTTCTTTTTTACAAATTTTGAAGAAAAAAGGTGGCATTGAATAAGTAGAGAGAAGATTGAGAATTGGAAATGTGGCCCCCACAGTGAAGAGGGTTTGAGTTCTCACTTCTCGTCCATAAGTACTCCACCCCTACTCGCTACCCACTCAATACTCATCTTCATTATCTCTCTCTGCTCTGCTCTTCGCTTTCTCTTCACTTTCAACACAAAAATGGCTGTGCTCGGTATAGCACTGTGCCTTGCGTCCATAATGTGGATGGTGGACGCTCGAATTCCAGGCGTTTATACCGGCGGCGCGTGGCAAAGTGCTCACGCCACCTTCTACGGAGGATCCGATGCTTCCGGCACAATGGGTGTGTAATGTGTAATGTTAACATATCTAACATGTAACATGTGTTTTTAAACGTTTATCATTTTCTCTAACAATGTGTGTGTTCAGGGGGAGCTTGCGGGTACGGAAACCTGTACAGCCAAGGGTACGGAGTGAACACGGCGGCGTTGAGCACGGCACTGTTCAACAATGGGCTGAGCTGCGGAGCGTGTTTTGAGATAAAATGCGCGAACGACAAGGAGTGGTGTCACTCCGGAAGCCCTTCCATCTTCATCACTGCCACCAACTTCTGTCCCCCGAACTACGCTCTTCCCAACGACAATGGCGGCTGGTGCAACCCCCCTCGCCCTCACTTCGACCTCGCCATGCCCATGTTCCTCAAAATCGCCGAATACCGCGCCGGCATCGTACCTGTGGCGTACCGCAGGTACGCACATGTTTAATTCTCAAATATTATTAAAAAAGTTAGTTATAAGTGGTTTTATTAGTTAGTTGGTGGTGGTTAATGTGGTTTGGTGTTTTGTTTAGGGTGGCATGTATGAAGCATGGGGGAATAAGGTTCACGATCAACGGTTTCCGTTACTTCAACTTGGTGCTGATCAGCAACGTGGCGGGTGCAGGGGATCTGGTGCACGCATACGTTAAAGGGACGAGAAGCGGTTGGATGCCGATGAGCCGGAACTGGGGTCAAAACTGGCAGTCAAACGCCGTTTTGGTGGGACAGGCTTTGTCCTTCAGAGTCACCGCCAGTGACCGTCGCTCTTCCACCTCTTGGAACATTGCTCCGCCGCATTGGCAATTTGGTCAAACTTTCACTGGAAAAAACTTTCGTGTCTGACTCTCACCACACACCTTTACTCTTTTTTTTTTCTATTTTTATTTTATTTTCTTAATATATATAAATATATATAAAAAGTGAAAGTTCGTTTTCTTTTTGTTCAGCTTCCAAGTCCCACCACCATTTATGTATTTCCAATTTTACTCTTCTTGATCTTTTTTGACTGCATGTTTCGGAGACTGTGATGGAGTGCAAGGGGAAGTTGATTAGTGATAAGTGATTAGTGATTAGTGGTTAGTGATTATGAATGAGAGAGTGAGTGACAGCTTTTGTGGCACAAGCGTTTGACTTTTGTTTCTTGTTTCATACTGTTTTATTTTTTAATTAATTAATGTTGGGGTGTGCGCGTGAATTGTACGCTCCGATTAGTGTAGGAAATGCTGAAGCGGCTAGGGAAAAGAAGGTAGCCCGCGGCTAATTAGCATTTTTATTTTATAAAATGTTGGAATTATATTAGTATTTATTAATTCAATATATAGATTATTGTATTGTTCCATGTATCTATGGAACATCTAATACCAAAAGCAAGTCATTCTCACTTCCAACGCTGAAGCCAGAACTTTTTATTTTTTACATTTGATGCTCACTTTTATACATATAAGCAAATTTAATTATGTAAACATTTATAAATATTTAATCTATTGATTAATATTTCTAATCGAATAAATTAAAAAAATTCCTTTAACATTAAATTGTTTTATTCTGATTAATAATTATAATTTAATTTTTTAGTGTAAATAATTTAAATTATCATACTAATATATTTGTATCTTCAAATAATTTAATATAAAAATAATTATTGTATTTTAGTTTTTAATTAAATAAAACTGGTATGTGAGCTAAAATGAATTAACGAGCTAAAAACACTAGTCATCCCATCAAATTTGTGACGAACTGTCCTACTTTTATGCCCCTGTTCAGATTTAATGTTTCTAATTAAACAAACATGTTAAAGTGAAAATAAATTGAAAATGAATCTTTCTACTAGCTTCGTCCTATATTGAGTGCTTTTGGTTCTCTTTTTATCTTAAACAAGCATTTCCCTACTACATGGAGAGGGGATAAAAATTATTGAATTATTTAATAATTAAAAGTTACACTCCTATAATAATATTAAAATTATTGATTATTATGTTCAGTCTTATATTTATTTAACATAAAAATATTTATTAAAATAATTGTCTTTAAATATATAAAACGTTTTCAAATTTAAAATTAATATTAGAAAGATGTTGACTGTAAGTAACTTTACTTTTTTATTGCAAATAGAAATATATAAAAAAATCAATCCTTGTCATATTCACACACACACACACACACACACATATATATATATATATATATATATATATATATATATATATATATATATATATATATATATAAAATTATAATGAATAGTATTTTGACTATTATTTTATATATTTAATTACAGATAATCGTTAGGAGTATTAATATCTTTCTTAAATCTAATCCATTTCTGATTTCAAATTTAGTTTCTAAGAAGGTTATATCTCTTTTAACAAAATTCCTATAACTAAGATTTGTTTTAAGATTTTTATAGCTTCATTTTAACTCGGATTACAACACATAGTAATAGAAAGGATATTATCATACCTTTAATTATATTAAGAACAATAAATGATACATTCATGAAATGCAGTACACAGCTTTGATCGGCCTCTTTACTTCTGAAAATTAAAAAAAAAAAAAAAAAAATATTTTTTAAATTGATAAAAATGACCATCCAAAAAATATATATAAAAAAAAATCAAAAAAAGTTGACTACTTT
>Ga0123342_1002402_pt1 | contig 31087 bp, 12 predicted proteins | sample Turbeawhitnodule_FD_89960 | JGI IMG/M metagenome (GOLD analysis project Ga0123342, IMG submission 89960) | Root nodule microbial communities of legume samples collected from Mexico - Turtle bean Mexico white nodule | ecosystem: Host-associated > Plants > Roots > Nodule | place: Mexico: Nepantla... | reverse complement strand
TTCTGGGAAGACTGGATGTAGCTCTTGGTTTAAGAGTGAACCAGTATAAACCTGTGTGTGCAATCTCTCTATCCCTTAAACTCTTTAATTTTAGTTTATATTTGTTAACTGGTATAAACAACCGATTGTTTCTAAGAAACAACCGATTGTTTTTCTAGTGCTGTGCTAAATTGCTTTGTGTTTTGGCAAACTGAATTCTGAATCAAGTTTTTCTCGAAAGAATTTCATTCTAGACTAAAAAGATTGTGAAAATCCTCTTTAAACCATTCACCCCCTCTAGTTTAAAGTCATACATTCTAACATAAGTCTTGCCCGATTAACATAAATTTGGATACCTTTCATCTCAAACACGAATCAGATATGTCCTTTCCAGCATCTCGGTCTTGTATCGCTCTCTTTATAGCGAACAACCAATCTTGAGGCATTGTGTCCGTGTTTAGGCATTCCTCTATCACCACTGTAGGTCCGAGGAGTATTTGTTGTATAACTGTGTCGAGTCCCTTTTTGTTTCCTTCGCTGACAAGCTTAGACAACACGTTTGCACGGGTGTTTTCCTCTCTTCGAATATGTTGGATTTCTATTCCTTCAAATTAAGCCATGAAAGCTAATACCCAGTGAAAATATTTCAAAATAAGGGGATCTTTAACTTAGCATTCTCCCCGGACCTGGCTAACCGTCAGTTGTGAGTCACTTCGGAATATAACCTTGCGCTCCTCCATGTCCTTGGCCAATGAAAGACCAGCGACCAACGCCTTGTATTCGGCTTGGTTGTTTGACGCCTTGCATCTGAAGTCATAAATGGCTTGATTCTTATGTGTCGTGGTCCTTCGAGACCTGTTACGACTCCATTCCCGCCTTGTTTGACGACCCGTCCATGTACAACATCCACCATTCGTCAACTTCCGGAGTATCATGTAATTCCAAAATGAAGTTTGCTAAGCATTGGGATTTATAAGTCCTCTTGGTTCGTATTTGATCCCAAATTCAGATAGCTCTACAGACCACGGTATCATTCTTTCTGCGAGCTCTAGCTTCCTAAGCACCTTGCTTATCAGACAATCGGTTTTTACTATCACCTCATGGCTTTGGAAATAATGTCAGAGCCTTCGGACTATGTGCACCACCGCTGGCACCACCTTTTCGATCATTTGCTATCGCGTTTCTTAGTCTTGGAGGACGCTACTCACAAAGTATATCAACCTTTGGTCTGTTGTTCCTTATGCGATAACTGCACTTATAGCTTCGCTTGATACCGCTAGATACACTAGCAAGGGTTCTCCAATTTTTGGCTTGCTCAGGACGGGTGGCGTTGCCAGTCTTTGTGTGACCGAGGTGAATGCGGTTTCACATACCTCATTCTAGTTGAACTTATATGCCTTTCTCACAAGCTTGAGTATGGGTTTTATTTTCTCTGCTAATCTAGGAACAAATTTGGATAGTCATGTCAGTCTACCGATGAACCATTGTACTTCTTTCAGGTTCTTGGGACTCCTCATTTGTTCCAAATCTTTGAATTTATCTAGATTGGCCTTTATTCCTCGACTAGTGAGTAAAAACCCGAGGAACTTTCCTCCCTCAACCCCAAACATGTACTTTGTGGGATTAAGTCTCATGTCGAATTCTCGAAGCCAACCAAATACCTCAGTTAGGTCCGCGACATGTTGTTCTGGTGTATCGGACTTCACGATCATATGATCAATGTAAGCCTCTACGTTCCGCCCAATCTGCTCCCGGAACATTATGTCTATCAATCTCTGGTATGTGGCTCTGACATTTTTTAATCCAAACAACATTACTTCGTAACAAAAGTTGGATTTGTTAGTCATGAAGGCAGTCTTAGGCTTGTCGGCTTCATGCATAGGGATTTGATTGTACCCGGAATATGCATATAGGAAACTCATAATTTTGTGGCCTGTGGCATCGTTAACCAACCTATCTATGTTTGGGGGGGAATAGGCGTCCTTTGGACATGCTTTATTAAGGTTGGTATAATCCATACACATGCACCATTGGCCATTGCTCTTCTTCACCATAACTATGTTTGCTAAACAGGTGGTATATTGTATTTCCCGAATGAATCCAAACTCTCGTAACTTGTTTACCTATGCTTAGGCGGCAAGTCTTCTTTCTTCTCCCAATCTTCTCTTCTTCTGGGATATCGTTTTGGCCTCTCGACAGACAACTAATTTGTGGGTCATCACTTGCGGATCTATTCCCAACATGTCTGTCGTTGTTCACGTGAAAATATCTTTATTATCGACTAAGACACAAACAATCTTTTGTTTATCCTTTCCTTGAAAATTCACGTTGATATGTGTTCTGTCTAGGTTTGATAAGCATATATTTATTCACACTCAATAGCCTTAATCATGGATTATTGGACTATAATAATAAATAAATCCATTGTTTTAATTAATATTCATATAATTGAGTTTATTTGGGCCTTAACTATTATTTTTGTTAATTTTGTGTTTTTAGAGTAAATGGTCTAAAAGAAGTGTCTACCTTTGTGAATGGGCCAAATATGCAAAAGTCCAAGCTGCTTCTTAAACTAAAACAGAACACAAATTCTGAGGAAAAGAAAGAGAAGATAAAATCTACAATATCTCATAAACAAAATTGGAAGCAAATCTTCTGCAAAATACAAGAATTATGGAAAGTTTGAAACTGTTAACAAAACCTAAACTACAATATTTTTCCAAGATCCTTGGAGCAGAAAAACTTATAAAAGGACACAAACATCAAGGAGAAAGGGGGAGCTTCAAAGGGTTTTCTTAGTTTTTTTTTTCTTTGAAATTCTTTTGCGTCCGTATGGAAAGCTAAACCTTTTTGGTTGATTGATTTGTTATTTCCCATTGAGTTCTGAGGTTTTAATCAATAAAATTTTAATTTTTCAATTCTTTATAGAGTTTTTATTGTCTAATCTCCTGGAAAACTAGTTTTTGTGAGAGGTTGTACTTGAACGCATGATTGAAAGTCTTCCTTATCTTAAACTTTGGTTTCTTAGTTAGTTCACATTTTTCTAATTAAATTCTTGGGCGCATGATTCAAGAGAGAGGAGATAAGCATTCCCGCAGAGTATACACATGAAACAAAGTGTTTACTGATTAAACTAGTAGACGCATGCTTTATTAGTGAGCTTCAGTTGAATCAAACTGATGCATGTTCAATCTGGTTTAGCTCTGCTTAAGGATTGAGAAAGGAATAATCTTTAGAGACCCTGTGAGGAATTCATTGGTTGCATTCATTACTGATTTAAACCATCATTTATATTTTCTTGCTTAACGATCACAACCCCTTTTTGCTTTACTGTTATTGCTAATTTTCATTGCTTGCTAATAGGTTTTGAATTCTATTAACTAGAATCACCATTGGATTCAATAGGAGACGACTCGGGGTCATCTGAACACTTCTATACTATCCTCTTTCTAGCATTAGACAAGTCTATGCTAGAATCATCGTAATTTGACAACAAAGTGACAACCATCATTTCCCGATCTTTCAGGGAATGGTTTCGTCTTTCGGTTATACTTGTGACTCGTCGTTAGGCCTTGGGTCAAATTCGTTGTTTCCTGCTATTGTATACACTTCCCTCTTCCGTAACTTGTATCTCGATGGACTTTTAAGCTGGCCACGTAGCATTCTCGTGCGATTATTTAGTGTACCCTCACTTTTGCGATTTTTTCGTTTTCGGCTGGAAACTTTATGGTTAAGTGTGGGGTTGACACAATGGCCCATAATCACTTTAAAGAGGGTCTCCCAAGCAGTACAATGTATAAGGTATTGGTGTGGACGATTACATATATGACTTTTATCGTTTTCTACCTTTCGTCCTCCTTAAACTTGGTGTAAAGGTACACATACCCTCTTGTGTCCAAGCTGTCCCCCGAGAAACCCACGCCGTAAGGGAAGGGTAGTCCCATTTTTTTTAAGGTTTTCAAGAAAAGAATGTCTACGAAGCTTCCTTAGTCGACAAGGGTTTTCTTCACCGTATTCCCTGGAAGTCTTCGCCTGTAAAGGTTATCGACATAATGGTTTGCTTCCTTCCGACAAAATTGATTGAGTCGAGGTTACATATGTGACGCTTCCGGGATAAATAGGACGTTCCTCCTCCTATAAATCCACCTGCAATTGTATTGATGATTCCTTTGGGTGGGTCGCTCCTCCCTCTTTCCTTGTTGGCTCGCCGTTCGGACGTTCATGACCTCGATCAATAGTCCCCTCGGCTTGTTCTTGGTTCCTGCCGGGTGTACCTTTCATTTTCTTTTCTCACGGGTGTTATTTTATGTGGTGGTATCAGGTCAACATTCATGATCCTCGATTGTTCGGGTGTTATTTTCTTCGAGGATCCTCGATTGTTCGGTCGTTAGGGGTGTAATGCAAGAATCTAAGTGGCTTTGGGAACTCTTTAGGTCTTCTTGGCGGGCGTATTCCCCAGGGTACCTCTCTATCCACCCTTCAACTCTCGGCGTTGTCGATCATTTTTGTTTTAAACTCCCACATCTCCTCCAGCTGCATTAACTTTGCGACTTTCTGTCTTAACCTATCCACTACCCACCAATTTCTTACACACGTTGTCGGAGAAAAGGCATGGTTTAAGAGTTGTTACCAAGTGGTGGAGTGCTACTTCTGGGCTCAAATCTCGAAGATTGAGAGCTACCTTACTGAACCTGTCCATGAATGACCGGAGTGTTTGAGTTCTTTCTTGCTAGATGTTGACAAGGACGAGGGAAGTTAGATGGTGAAATTGTGGCGAATTGAGCCGAGAACTTAGACACCAAGTTGTTGAAGACGAGTGAACCAGTTCAATGCGGCCCCCTTCAGCGAGGTGGGGAATACGCGGCCAAGTAAGGCGTCATCGATCGTATACAAGCTAATTTGGGTTACATAGGCATCGACATGCTCATCTGGGTTAGTGTTGTCGTTGTAATTATATATTGTCGGGCTCTTCCATGTGTGTGGTAATGATACTTCCATAATTGCTTCTGTAAAATGGGTGTCAACGTGACGAAAATTCCGCAGCTCTATCGGAAGCCATATAGGTAGTGTGGTTGGGGTGTGAACTATTTTCTCCTTCCATACGTGTCTGAGTTTTATTCTCAAACTGCCCGTGAGCCCCCAGGTTTTCTTCAAATGTCAGTGTGTGCTCGAGCTCCAACTTCTTCTTCATTATTTCATTCTCGACTTTCAATACTTCTATTCCCTTCGCATTCTTTTGTTTCATGTTCTTGAGCTCTCTCTTCATGTCCAACGTCATGCCTATCGGGTCTACCGACAACTCCTCTTCATTATGCTTGTCGTTTCCCATCATGCTTTGTGTAGCCACCATGCGGTTTCTCGATAGGTTTTTCTTTCGACCCCATAGTGGGCACCAAAATATTTTTACAATATAAGAGACCGAATATCCCCTATTAAGTACCTTCTGTCTTCTCCCGCTATCTGTCCGCCAAGTCTAAGGGGTGGAGTACCTGCAAAGACACTCCAACGCTCAAGTCAGCTAGGTGTTGACGTGTTTATTTAGGTTTAGAGTTAGAATAGTTATTACCTTTTATCATGGGATGTACCTTTATTTATACTTTTATATTGGATTTTATGTAGATTAGTGCATACCCAATAGTCTTTTAATCATATTTTATTGTCCTTAATATGTATTTGGCTTTAATTAACCAGTAAATGTTTATTATGTTTTTTCCGACCGACAAACCAGATAGTCAAGTACATTCTCAACAACTCAATCATTCGGCTTTTGGTACTACACTAAACACTAAAAAAAAAAAAAACAAAACAAAACAACAGAAAACCTTGAATAAGCTCAAATAGGATACCAGGGATCCTTCGGGTGTGCGGGTGCCTTATATGCTTGGAATTGCCGCACGCAGAAAGAAGGGAATATGAAAATTGTGCATAAATGGGATTTAGATTTTTTTAAAATTTTTACTGAAAGACAAAATCGTATTTTCACATAATGTATGAGGTGCGAAAAACACCTACGGAGGTGCAAGAAGAATCAGCCCTTCGTTTATTGTTGCTCGATACGTCAAGACTGAAGGCCCGAGATGAACGAGGACCGAGTCCTAAGATACTCCAACTTCTTTGGTCTTTTCCCATTGGGTCTTTGCAATCTGCACATTTAAACTCCTTCCAATATAATTTCAAAATCCATTTTTACCTTTTTCAAATGTATAATTCGAATTCAAAATATAAAAAATGTATTCAGTAAATCCTTTAGGCTTAGTTTTTCACACAAACATGATATTTCTTAATTTTTTTTTTAATTTGACAATCATGACTCCACTTCAATAAATAAACCTACTGTAGATAAACACCAATCCATCAATTTTTAAAGGGTATATCGTGCTACAATTAAGACAAAAGTTTGTTATAACATTTATTGCACCTGAATACTGAACGTCATATTATATTTTGCAGATATCCTCTCGATTAAGAATCGAAACTCAAACGACTAATGGAAGAAAAACGAGAACAATCAAAAGAGAATATTCAATTGTTTAACCGGTCAATACTAATATCTCAGGCTTTAATACAAGAACATATACAAAATCATTTGGATATATTAATTTAAACTCTTATATATATAGAGATAGAGTTGAAACTATGTGCATCAATAAAAGAAAATAGAAAACTACATAGAAGTACAAGTTCGTTAAATTCTTGAAATGGAAAGAAATACAAAAACGAACGAAAAATTACATTACTACTAAGCAACGAATATGTTAAAGCTTTGTTCTCACATGTGTTTATAACAACATTTCTTATAAATTAATAAAAAAAATTATTTCGTATAAGTCTCACAAATTTAAATATTATGTGGTCAAACACAACTCTGGAACAACAACGAATGAGCAGGTCCCCAGGAAATTCTACTATAACTCCCTCATGCTCTCCTGTAGGAGCTAGAGACAAGACATCATCATCATCATTAGCAACAAAAATATGTTCTATATCCCTTATACCAATTGATCCCATCACTCTTTGTCTAGCATGCACTGTAATGATGATCCACCTTTGATCCTGGTGATCATACCGTACATATCCGTCTCTAGGTCGGGAACGATAACAACTTGGGGTGACTGCCCGATTTCATAGCTGATTTGTCATTAATGATCATCATAGGGAAAACGACTTAATCAATGAGCCTTAAATGATGAGTGACTATTTATTAGACAATGAATAACAATTATATGGCTAATCCAAAAGACTCATAACGATCCACTAAAAAGATACCACTTGATTAAACTATAAATAGCTACTTCACAAAAAGTACAATCTATCTTATTTCATACTCTTAACTTTTGTACTATTAAGAACTTATCTTTGTGTCCCTATTGACTACTTAAGCATCGATGAGTCATTTTCAGGTGGATCTCTCATTCTCACCAAAGACCAAAGTTAGTTCCTTGATGAACATCAGACCTCGCCAAATTACAATTCTGAATTCATTTCCGATAGGAACACGTACATATGACAAAAATGATAACAAACAATAAAAAATTATTTTAAATTAATAAATACATTATAGATTTGAATATATTTGAAAACCAAATTAAACTCATAACCAACGATAACAAATAAACACCACAAAGACTTATCACAAAGACATATCTCTTCAATAGTGATACAATAACGATAACAACTAATATAATTCTAGCAAACTCTTAAGGTAGGTTAAAAATAAATACAAGAAAGAGTAATTTGATCTTTTCACAAACAAATTGAAGTTTAAATTTATCGGGTTGGAGAATAAAGAATATTTTCCATTGATTTATCAAAACCTCTCAAGGTCCACGAATAAATTTGTATAACAGTGTTTTACGTGAAAATAAATATTTAAATTTAATAAAATATATGATAAAAATTAATTTTGAGTTTTTTTCTACAAGTAATATTTATATTTTTAATGTTAATGAAAGAAAGTGTGATAAACAATAAAAAAATCTTATAAAAAAATAAAGGTCAATTCAATAGTGAGAAAGAAATATTTTTATATTTATTCTAACAAGAATTCATTTTCATAAGTATATCAATATAAAGCTCGTACATTTTAATATTTGCCAGTTCAAAATCTTGATTAAACAAATGGATCACATAATTAATTTGAACCGTGCAAATATCAATGCAAAAAAAAAAAGCACCTTTTTATGACGGTTAAAACAAATATTTTTATGTTAGTTTTAGACTCATCATAGATATAAGCGACATAAAAAGTATGTATTTTTTATGACAGTTGTATAATCATCATACCTAAAAGAGTCATTGTTAGAATTGTAAGCCTTAAATAAGAGGGAGAGTGAATTGTTTATAACAGATTTTCGCAAATATTCAAGGTATAATGAAGGCCAATGAAAATTAATCAATTAGAAATTTGTTCAGCTGAATTAAAAACAGTTTTCACTTAACAACAAAAAATCAACCGATTGTTTTAGCGAACCAATCGGTTATTTATAGCCGCAGTTGTAAACTTCAAGATAAAACAAATTTAAAGAGATAAGGTATAGAAAGATTCACAAAGAAATTTATATTGGTTCACTCTTAGCCAAGAGCTACATACAATCTCCATAAAACCTCTGAGTATTCCTCTAAGCAATCAAACACCTTAATTACAACACACACACCAAAGTGGTGATCTTGAACCCTTCAAGAACACGAACTACCTTTGGCAATCACACCACAAAATTCAGAACACCCTCTAAATCTGCACACCAACAGTTCTTACAGAAATACAATAGTCAAGAGAGAAAATGAATGATAACACCTGGTTCAATCACAGATTGAGAAAAATGAAAAGTACAAAGCAATCTTATTCCACTCTTCGAAAGAATCAAAAGCTTGAAGCAATCTTGGAAAACTGATTTGAAAGGTATAATCTAAATCAATAACAACCAAGAGCGTAAAAGAGATTATATATACTCCAATCAATTGTTAAAAGCATTTAATGTAAAAGCCAAATCACTTTTAAAACAAACATAACAGATTAAATCAGTCCAACTGAATTCTGTTAAGAATTTTTAAAAATCAACCGATTGAAAACACGAAACAATCGGTTGAATTGACTTGATAGCAAGGTCAACCAATTTCAAGCTTTTTCAAATTCTTTTCAAAAACACTAAGTGTAAAACAAACGGTTGAAATGACAATTAAGGAGGTTGATTTTCCATTTTCTTTAGAAAACATCTTTTTTTTTTTGCAAAATAAAACTTGAATCAAGCAACCTAGATAAAATCAATGAATGGATTTACAAAATTCACATCTGTTTGGTTGTGTTGAAAATTATTAGTTGTTATATTTACGTACTTATGAATTGTTATTATGGTGCTGGTAACCAAATTCTTAGTTGACATTTTTAACTTGGAATTGAATTTGTATTCCACTTTTGTATTAGTTAAGAATGAATAAAATAAATAGAATACATTGGAAGAACTCCAACCTTAATAGATTCATCCACTCCATCAGAAGTGAAATCTTTATTTTATTTTACCTCCACTAACCTTGATCATTCCCTTGCTACATACTTAAACTATACACATACATAGGAAACCAAAACAATACATGACTCACATATTGAACCCCCAACCTGCATAATTTTCAATTTTGCAGCATGATTTACATAGCGAGCCTTTGTTGTGACCTCCAAATATTATGTATTCCTCCTTTAATTACAACATTATTCTTCATATCAAGAAATAAGAGAAAGAGCTTCGTCAATACTGGTTATTCACATGGACATGACTTTCGAATCATTGATTTGTAAGGATATAATTGTAAGAAGAAATGTTAGAAACTCATTCGGCTGAGTTTTCAGAAAATAGTTGAGAAACAGAAAAAAGAAAAGGAAAGTGAATGCTTTAGTAGAGTTTATTGAATTACTGAGAAAGAACCTTGTGAGGGAGAATTCTCCTATCAAGTATTTCGCCTTCACGTAGTGTTACACTTTTTATGGTAGTGTTAATAATCAATACTCAAATGATAACGAAAAATTGAAGAATGATCATCTACATATTTAAGCTAACCACCCAACTAATTCAGCAACTAATTTTTATGGGACAACTCGTTGGATATCATACGTCGACTAAAAATTAAAGTCTTTAAATATAGTATATAAGTGGATGCAAATCTCACTCTATAAGCGGTTTTATATGGTTGAGTTAACCGATTTTAACTCTTATCAGTATTCAACAAATTATATTAAAACTGGTATGCGAGGGATGGCTGCTAGAAATGATCTTAGTACTTATTTCCGGAGGCTAAAGAAAGAAACAATCTTTGCACAGTGTTCCTGGAGGAGAACAATGGCACGGAGAGAACTTCGAAAGCTTAAAATGGTTCTCCCTCTTCTCCCTTTATTACTTTACTTGATTCTTCAAACATTAGAGAACTGCAAGTGTTTTTCATTTTAAAAGTAACTGTCATTCTTAAACATTTTGATTATTTTGAGAAATTGATCACTTTTGTTACCATGAATTTCTTTATATCACTATTGTCTACTATTATATGCTGCTTTGCTCTCAGATTATATCATTTTTGTAAGAAGTTAGTTATGTGGCTATTCTTTGTATTATCTCATGCTATTAGAGAAGGCTTGAGACCAAGTTTACTTACTAGATGTAACCTAACAACATATATACTGTTGGGTACATATAAAGCACTGACAACACTGCAACTTTCAAATTCCTCTCTGTGCAGTAAACCAATTAGCACTTACTAATTTAACTATGTATTTATTGGAAATGAATTTATTATTTGGAAAGTTTTATTTTCTCCCTCTAAATATGAAAATGTAGTGTTATATCTATCTTACATGTGTATAAGATTGCTACAAAGGTTTTGTATACGAAGGTAGGTTATTTATTCATTAAAAAATATTAAATAGAAATTAATTTAAAAAAAAATAATTGATATAGTTACTAAATTAGAAACTATTTTAAAGACAATAAAATTATTAATTTTTAAATTAGTTTCTATTATTGATAAATAGTTTTTAAATTGGTATTTAATTAGCTATCAAGCTTTTATTAAGATTTTAACTACTAATTATTTATATTCTAAATTTAATAGAAAAACTTTAAGATACTAATTTAAAAATTATTTATTAATAATAGAAACTAATTTAAAAATTAATAACTTTTTTTTTAAATAGTCTTTAATTTAGTAATTATAACAATTAATTATTTTGATCTCTAAAATTAATTTTTATTTAATAATTTTTTTGTGCTTTAAATAATTTAAAAAATCTAAATTTTAACTTAATGAAGGATGACAAGGAAGCTAAGGTAGTTGAAGAGGCAAAAAACAATCTGGAAAAGCAAGTCAAAAAATTAACTTCATGTCTATAAGAAGAAAAGACAATGAGGGTAATTTATTTACAGTAAATGAAAATGTAGAAGCATGACAAAGTGTCTTCATGCCTACTATTGGTAACTTGGTTATTTTACCTCTAAAGTACTGTTTTAATTGTATTGCTTCACCGACATTCTATTCTAAATGTTTCGGTTCATTGTGATATTGAAAAACTTCACCTTATTATATTATTTATTTTTTATGTACATGTATAATCGGTTTAAGAATATGACATGTTTTTAACATCACAATGCAAAATAATAATATCTAAGATAATTGGCTAATTATGAGGTAGTGAATATGAGAAAGTATAATGACAGAGAGATTAGGCAAAGGATATCTTTTTTATCAAAAAGGTATTTTTCATATAATTACCTATGTATATATATTTTTTAATTGCCATAAATAAAAAAAATATACTTCTTTTATTAAAAAAATTATTTTTTAGAAAATATACTTTGCATTGAGAATTTTCTCCTAAAAAGATAAAATTAAATAAAATTGCAAGCAAAGAGAATATAACTCAATATCCTCTCTCACTACAAAAATATTTATTTTTACTAGAGGTTTTTTAATGGAGGTTCTAATAACCTTCGGTAAGATATGTTATACCGGAGGTTTTCTAAACCCCTGATAAGTATTTATAGTATTTTAAAAAATTACAACCTCTTTTTTATATTTTTAAAGTTTTCCCACATTTATTTACACACAATCAGATTTTTTCTTCTTTTTTAAGTATTTTTCAGAGCACATCTTGTTTCTACACAATGCCTTCACGGGTTCTTCACGGGTTGTCTTTGCTAATAAACTCCTTGTTTCTACACACCTTGCCTTCACACGTTTCAGAACTAATCTTCAAATCGTCTTCTGCAGTGTGTGACTTCATTTTTCCTCAACTTCGGACCTCATTTCTCTCAACTTCCAATTGGTATGTATTTTCGAACCCTAGATCTCTTCTTTTCCTAATTTCGGTGTGTTTGTTTGTTTTTGTGAAGAAATTATTCTCAACTGGTGCATTTTCCTCCCATAACTAAAGTGTATTTCGTGCATTTCGTAAATTTTGTGCGCTTCGTGCATTTCTTCGGTACCTTTGGTTTCAGCTAAAGGATCCAACACTTCTCTTCCGTTCGTCTCTTTTATTCGCTCTTTGATATTGTTTATTTCATCTACTCTGGAATGATCACATTCGCTTTTTAATGTCATAAAATCTAATGTGTATTTTGCCTGCAGATGTATATAACTTCTATTTGATTTATTTTCTTGTTGGCTTTGTTGATTGTGTATTATGTTCTATAACTCAGTTTTCCCCCTCACTTTTTGCAGTATCCAATTCCTATAATCATTCAGAGATCTGAGCTTGGTGCTCAAGTATTGAATGACCACTGAGTATTTGTGACTTTTGGAAGTGAGGATTACTCTTTCAAACTTATGCGCAGAAATCAATATGAAGAAAGCTTGTTTAGATGTGAAGATGACAGGTAAAACTTATGCAGATTTTTGTGTGTGTTTATCTCTTAATTTGGTTAGCTCATTAGTTTTTTATCTTCCTTTTCCAGGATCAAACTAATTTTAACCTCTAACTTTGATATGTCTGTTTACTTAACATATGTAATCTTTAAAAAATATTATTAACAAAATACGATAGAGTAACGTGTATAGAGTGATGCGACAATGTATTAGAGTATTGTATCAGTATTTTCGTTGCATATTAGAATTTAGTTAATGAAGCCCGGTTTTAACAGTGAGAGATGGAATTTGTGAAGAAATAGTGAATGAGATTTATGAAAAAATAAGGGAAGAAATTGAAAATGCATTGAGTTAGTTTGAATCTGTTTTGATATTTGTATTAATATGTGTGAAATGAAAGTCTATATATAAGGCAGTTTCGACGTTGGAAATGGAACTGATAGCAGGTAGGATAAGCCAAAGTGGTGGGCAGCTCATGCGAAAGAATAATGTACAAAAGGCTTTTGTGGTGATTGATATTAACACAACTTTTAGCAGCAAAAGGCGAAGAGACTCTATACGTGAAACATGGTTACCTAAAGGTGCACTACTACTACTGCATGCATGTGATGTAATATGATTGTAATTTGTTCCCGCCGGTTGACCGGATGCGTCTTTGTGCGTGGCTTGTCCTCGCGAGCTAGGGCACCTTCGTTCTGCTCCATCCGTGAGTACCTGAAAAGAAGTGGACAAAGGGGTGCCCTCGCGGCCGTTTGCACTCCGACGATCAAGTCAGCTAGCGAGAAACATCAAAGAGACGCACCTCTGTATCGGAACACCGCGAACGGATTCTCTGAAGGTGGTCCAAAAAACTGAGTAACTGAATACCTAGTGCTTTCTGCCCTAACTACCTGTGCGTACAGCGGGTGCGCCAACAAGACAACTAGGGTTTCTCTGTGTGTGTAAAACTGTGAGAATTAGGTCCAAAACTCGGATCCCCTTGTCTCAAACGTCCAAAGCCCCTTTTAAATGCCTCCAGCATTTAAAGCGTCTTAAAGCGCATTTAAAGCGTATAAAAACGTTCAATGCGTTTAAAACGTTTAAAGCATTTAAAGCATTTAAAGTGTTTTAAAGCGTTCAAAACGTAAACTAAATTAATGCGTACCTTAGCAAACTTTCAGGGAAACTGATATACCATGATGTTTCAATGCTTTCTGTTATGTGTTCCTGTGACTTGATCGCTACTCTTCGTGGAGGACCTTACAGCGTCGTAACCCAACTCAGGGATAATCCCTCCATTAAGTCCTCCTTCTTGGAGTGCATTTGCGCTGGGTGCCAACTCATGCGCCCCAGCTTCTAGTCACTCGCCCTGGGAGTGTATCTACCTTTCGCTCGTACCATGCACGTGGCTCTCCCCTGGGCGTGGCCCTCTCATGGGTCGTATCTGTCCCAGGGTCTTCCAGCGGTGGCGTGGGTACTTCACGAGTCAGGTTACCCCTTACTGGTACTAGAACTGTGGCCTTGAAGCCACCTTTCTCTTCTCTTTATTACTGTTCTGAGGTACTAAGGCCTCTCGCGGTGTCGCCCCCTCCACGGTCTTTCCTACCCATGGGTATCGGAGGGTGGCACCGGCGATGCCTTAACTTGGCGACGCCTCATCTTGGTGACGCCTCGTCTTGGCGACGCCTACACCTGGCGACGCCTTAAGCGGTCAACCTATTGACTTCCTCCCCTTGGGCCCCTTGAGGGGTCCCACCATATGTTGACTTTGACTTTGACTTTGGTCAACGCCCGAGGACGGGACGGTACATAATTTGTAAATGTATCTGATGTTTGAAAAGAAGCAGGGAATGAGGTGAAGGAATTAGAGAAAGAGAAGGGGATTATTGTAAGGTTCGTGATCGGGCACAACACCACATTAGGAGGAGTTTTGGACAAAGAAATTGATGCAGAAGAGGCAGAACACAAGGACTTCTTCAGATATGTATACATCTCATGACATCTTGTTTGTTAATGAATGTGATGGTTTGGAAGTGGTGTATACAACTTTTTCCTTAAACTTTTTATGCAATCAAAATCTGTCTTTCGATAAATATCAATCATTTTTTGAGCAAATTACATTTTAGGAATTGTTGTCTCCAATAGTTACAACCTAGGAACATTTACAAGATAATGTTGACCATGCAAAGAGAAGTTCTTGTTTTAACCATATGTTGACAAGATTAACCATTCCTGTAAATTATTTTTCAAGATAGAAATTTTCTCTTAAATTCCTCAACTGTAGTTCTTTTTAGAAATTTTACATAGTAAAGGAAGAAACTTCTTATCATTATATCTATTTCGTTCTTTGGGTGGATTGCATAATTATTTACAATTGTTAACTATTAATAATAATAAAGTTTACCTGCATTTGTCTAAAAGTGAGTTACATTAAACTTTTAACTTATAATAACTTTTTTCTAAAGCTTCTTTGTTATGACGCTATAGTCTAAAGTTACTAAAGGCATTATTTGGATGCTATTTTTCTCTAGGGTGTGGATGGGAAATTTTGAAATTTCGATGGCTATATTAATTATTATCCTTGTGATGCATGTGAAGCAATAATATCATCCAGAAATTGCATAAATTTATGTGTTTATCTTATTGTTTTGTAGACCACTTGAAGATGAAGAAAATACCAACCAACAAGAATAGTTCATCTACAGCTTATCATCCTTCTCATTCAAGTAATATGTTCAATTAAAAATTGAGTTTTAATTTTCCTTAATATGTAATATTACAAAAGAAATTATGTCATTATGGAATTGGTAGCAAATTTTTGTACTCTATGGAGATCTATCTCGTCATTTTTCCTGATGTTCTCCCTACAGAGCAATTGATTTCCCCATCCTTTTCATCTTATTGAATTTATTCGGGGAATAACCCTGCATTTATGTAGATTAAGTTTTCCATAATTAGGTGCCAATATTTGTTCCTTCTGTCGGTTTGTAAATGTTGACTTGATTATTTGGTTCGCATTCTCAAACATTATTCTTTTCAAATAAGTGTACTTCAATTTTTGTGTAGCTTTTATATTTTAGAGTTTTAAGTTGCTCTTTTTTTCATGACATTGATCCTCAAGTTCACTGATTACATAACTAATTTAGCCCTTAAAACCTAAGCTGTAAAACTAGGTTCTACATTTTACATTTTAAAAAATAAAAGTTATACGTCATTAATTTAGTTTTGACCAATAAGACAATCAAATTTATTTCTAAAATAGTATTTTGTAAAATTATTACAATTTCAAAAATGAAATTAAGATAAGGATCAATTCAACTTGTTTTAATTTAATCAGATATCCCCGAATAGACATAATTACAATTGCAGATACTAAATTAATGACATACAATTTTAAATGCCTTTTTATTTTATTTAATTTAGGAAATATTAAGTTAACGATAGAATCATAACTATATGCAAACTAAAGTTGAGTTAACATCATTCAAAACAGAATTTTATTGATTGTTGAGAATTTTGAAGATGAAATTTACAAACTCAAGTGAGTAGTACTCCTTATTTACATAAAAGTATATTCATCTTACATTTTATTATTTGTCAACTACTTTTTTTTATATATGCACCTCCTAGAAGTAGCAAGGGTTTTCAAAACTGTCGGGATTAGCGGGAGTTTTCAAAATCGCCAAGAATAGCGGGGGTTTCAAAACCGCCGGGAATAGCAGAGATTTTCAAAACCGTCGGGAATAGCAGGGGTTTTCAAAATCGCCAGGATTAGCAGAGGTTTTCAAAATCATCGAGAATAACAGGGGTTTTCAAAACTGCCGGTAACGCCAGTAATCAATTAGCGACGTTGAATCTTTCAGGGGAAAAGCAAATCGCGGGTAACGCACTTAACGGAGGTTAAAACCGTCGGTAACGCCAAATATAACCCTCGTTAAAAATAATTTTTTTTGTAGTGTCTTATCTAGATTAAAATTTGGGTTATGACGTGTAAAACATTATTTGAATTTTTTTAAAAAAAATATACTTTCTACGATGATTATTATTAAATCTATAATAAAAAAATATTATTTTTTAGTCTGATTTACTTTTAATCATCTTATAAAATAATATATTTATGACGATTAAAACATTATTTGTTATAAAAAAAATATTTTATAATGGTTAAAATATTATTTGTCATGAAAAATAACATATTTTATGACGGTTAAAATATTATCTATCATAGAAAGTGATGATTTAATGTATTTTTATGACGTTTATATAACAATTATAGAAAATTCATACTTTTTATGTCTCGTGTATCTATGCCAGGTCCAAAACCGTCACAAAAAGATTTGTTTTAATCATCATAAGATGTCATTTTTTTATTAGTATCGAATTCTAACATTTAGATAATAATATGTGTTATTTTATATAAATAAAAGATAGTGTATTTTATGAGAAATTTTGATTGACAAGTATGCTACTTGGTAAAAACAAAAGCATGTGTGATGGGCAATTGGATAATTAAATAAGAAATATGTTTTTCTTATTTAGATAAGCTTGTTTAAATTTTGAAAATTCTCAAAATAGAGAAAAGCAAAACTAAAAAAGTAAAAATTTGTGCATCTTTCTCCATCTTTCTCCATGTGCACAAATTGAAACAAATTCATCTTTGCGCTCCCCACCCTCTCTCACATGCCTACTGCACCTTTTGGGTTCTCCCATTCTCATCTTTGTCATGTGTCACTCCACCCTCCTCTCATTCACATTCCATTGCACCCTCCTCTCTGTCTGCATCCCTATCCACTCCTTCCCCTACACCTACCGTTCCATCCTCTTTTTCCCCACCTTCAAATTTATTACATACTACGAGTTTCTACTAGAGTAATATTTTTCAACAAAAGATACTTGTTGAGTGCAAAGGAAGGCATAGAAAGAAGAAATGGAAAGGTATTTACAATGAAGAAATGAAAATATACTTGTTGAGCGTAATGGAACAAACATAAGAATTTTGACGAATTTCAAAGAGACCACACAAACTCGCGAATTTCAGAGAGATGTGAATGTCTTCAATGTCTCTCTAACTCTTTGGGAATCTATTTGAGACATCCACAAACAAAACACACATGAGAAATTAGGGTAAAATTGAAATTAGAAAAAGAGAAAGATTGTAGAATCTAAACTTAGGCGGAGAGGCAGAAAGAGTAGGAAGATGTAAGCAAAAAACATGAGAAAAGTTTTTGAAAAGACAATGTTAGTGGAGGAATGGAATGGCGAGCTACTAAGAAAATAAAATTCTTAAAAGTTTTCTATGACAAGTGTCATATTAAAATATATAAAATATATTTATTATGATAGTTTTTTTTATAAATGATATAATAAATTCTCTTATACTTATCATTGTGTCTCCGCTTTACTTATAATGATAGATAAAATATAACTGTCATAATAAGTCATTAAATATATTTTTTTATTAGTGTATGTAAATAACAAAGTATTTAAATGCTAAATATTTGTACAATTCAAAGAAAAAGTTTTAAGTTTAATGATAGAAAAAGTCATACTTTTAAGTGCAAAAGGAAATAGTAAGGACAGATTTTGAATAATTAAAAGGACAATTGAAAGATAAATATAATAAGTATATTCAATATTTGATACAAAATAATGAATTAAAATTTCGACATGAGGTTTTTTTATTGCAAACCATAATAGTCAGTGTTTTAGGCAGTTTTTCACACATAAAATATTGCATTCAACTTTCCACAGTTATTAATTTACAACACTGTTACAAGTATTTTTGTCGAAAAACCTTCTCAATTTTTGTGATCCGTTGAGCTCAAAACTTTACTTATCCTTTTCACACAAATATGATATTTCTTAATTTTAACTTTTTTTTTTTAATTTGAGAACCATGACTCCTCTTCAATGAATAAACCTACCATAGATACCAATCCATCAATTTTTACTACCATTTTTCATTAGATATATTTCCTTTTAATATTTTTTTTTATTTCAATTGCTTGAGAAATATATTTCGTCTGACAAAAGAAATAAAAGAAATAATTTTTTGTAATGTTTATTATTGTTCAATAAAAATAATATGGTTAAGAGGTTATTATGTTCATATTGGTTGTGTACTGTTCTTCTTAAGTTTTGAAGTAGCATCTATTTTAACATATTAAACGGATCCTTATTCTAGTGCTTGAACAATAAGTTTTTAACAAATTTAATTATTTATATGAAATTAATATAATTTTTTGTTATAGAAATACTGTTGGAAGTGTGATTATATATACAAATTCATTTGAATATATTAGTTTTAACTAATCATATATATCATGTTATTGATAACTAGTGGTGCATCTAATCAGTGTTATTATATATTGAATATGCATGCATAAACTATTTTTAATCTGTTGCAATCAATAAAAGAAAATATAAAACTACATAAAAGTACAAGTTCGTTAAACTAAAGAAATGGAAAGAAATACCAAAAACGAACGAAAAATTACATTACCACAAAACAACGAATATGTTAAAGCTTTGACCCCCTGTGTTTATAAATATATTTCTTATAAGTTTTAATAAAAAAAATATTTTCGTATAAGTCTCACAAATTTAATTTTTTATAATTAGAAATATGTTTTAAACTTTGTTCAATTAAAAAAAATCATATTTATACAAATTAAAATATTACTTTTATTAATAGTTTATGCGAGCAACTCTCATTTAAAATAATCTAAATCCATACCTATATGTTGGACGATTTGTATAAACACAAAATCATAAAAAAAATTTAGCTCATATGTGAAAAAAGAGAGAACTTAAAAAAAAATAACGACTTAAGAAAACATGAGATTGTTTTATCGTTTCAAATAATCAAAAGTTAATAAATCGAAATAATTAAAAAGCATAAGCTATTTTTTAAGATCTTGTGAAATCAGATTTTTTAAAAAATAAAAACAAGCATATAACTTCCTTTTTTCTTTATTTAAAACCTTCTTTTACATTATAATACCTTTTATTGGATTAATTATGTTTTTTTTCACCATACTATAATATAAAATTGGTTTTTTTCTAGTCCAAATCATAAATCATTTAATTAATTTGTAGTTTGATTCCATTAGAAGTAATTATAATAGACATAAGTCTGCAATCAAACACAATAACAAATTTTTAAAAAAAAAGCTAACAATTTTTTTTAAAAAAAACTAACAATAATTTCACATGATTATAAATCTTTATATTAAGCATATGGATGATCTATAGGTTGTACTATAAATAAATAAATAAATAAAAAAACAATTTCATATTATAATTCATGGAGGAAAAATATATTTAATCTCTTTTTATTTTGAAATTGTAAGAAAATAATCTCTTATCTATAATATTGGTTAACAAGTTATAAATAAAAGAAGACATATTTCCATGATCTACAATATGAAGATTGAATTGGAATATATTTTGAGATTTAGATTTTTTTAGTGATGGATTGCATGGAAATTAAAGAACAGTGATAGTAATTGGCATAACGTGATAGGTGAGAGACAGCAAGAGTTTGCAATGGCATTAAAGTTTCATTTACTACAACCTCAACTGTCCCATACTACACTGTTGTCACTTTTTCCACTATAAAAAGGAGAATCCCAAGCATTGTTCTAGCACAACGAAAAGAATACCAAATACAACATAAGACAGTGAGAAAAACATCTGTTGTGTTGAGACAAGAAAAAAAGAGAGACATGGCTAAGTGGTGCATCTTGCTGCTTCTTGCTCTTGCCGTGGTTGCAAGTGCCAGAACCATTCCCAGTGACGCTACTTTTGGGGACCAGAAGAACTTCCTCGGCTACGGTTTCTCAGGAGTTGGCAACAATGGTCTTCCCTTTGGAGGAATAGGCTCAGGCTTTGACGGCGGCATGGGTGGGCCTGCTGGTGGACTTGGGGGATTCGGAGGGCCCGGAGGGCCTGGTGGGCCTGGTGGGCTTGGTGGTCTCGGAGTCCCTGGCATTGGTGAAGGCCCCAGCTTTAGTCTCCCTTGAGCCCACTCTCCTTCTTCTTCCTGTTTGTTACTTTGCTATTATATATAGCCTATAGTCTTTGTTTCTTTGTTTATTCGTGAAGAAAATAATTGTGCGTGAGGTGTGTAACCAGTGTGTGTTATGGTTCTTAGTTTTATGGGTCGGTATTTTCACTTTGATTAGAACATGTATGTTTTTAGCATGTACGTGTGTGCTTATCTATAAACTTATTTCAACTTTATCTCTCTCTCTCTCAGACCCAACTACATGCATACTATTAAGGTTTTTCTAAACTACTATTCTAAAGATCTTGTTGAAATGAGGTCAAAATAAATTATACATGAACATACGTATCATAATTTTGTTGTAAGCGCTTTGACAAGTGTTAATATCATAATATAAGTAAAAAACATTTTTTTTTTCTATATTATGTATTATTTCGCATGAGCACACAAAATTCTAACCGTCCGGACTCGTAATTCTACAATATGTGTTTTAAATCTAATGTATTTGAAATCTTATATCAAGTAAAATATATACATGAAATTTCACACTTATAAATTAATTTTGTAAGATTAAATTAAATTTAAAATAATTTTTTAAATAATATGATCAGTTTTCTACCACAAATAACCTTAATTTAATTTAAAGAAGAAATGTAAACTCAAGTTGATCCATACATAAAAAAAAAATATAGAAGTAATTATAACAGCAGTGATGTTTGTTTTTGCAGCAGTAACTTAGTTTTAATCTGTTTTGTCACCAACATATGAAGGATAATATCAGTTGTATTTGAAATTAGATCAGTTCCCGTTTCCAGTGTAGTTTCTGGTCTGCTGTAGCCTGACTCACTTCTTTATCTCACATTATGTCCCACTAATTAACGTATAGAAAACAAAATTGTTTCCGTTTTTTCCTATATCCTTCTATAATAATTTTTACTCTTTAGTTCTCATATAAATAATTAATTGCACAACTTATTTTCTCAAGAACATTTATAAAAAGTCATTTATTAACACACGTGTCAACTTGTTTATATTATTATAGGAACACAAAATAAAAACCGAGTTTATAAAAAAAAAAAAAATTATTATATTGATTAAATTAATTAGATACTATTTTAAAGGAAAGAAATTAATCATTGACCAAATTATATATTATTTTAAAGATTAAAAAAATATTAGTATCTAGATAGATTTTTATTATAAATAGCTTATAAATTGATATTTAATTAAACTATCAAAGTTTTAACTATCAATTATTTAAATTATAAAGTTGGTATAAAACTATGATAACTAATTAGATATCAATTTAAAAAATAATAAAATTAATTTAGATATCGATAATTTTTTTAATCTCTAAAATAATATATAATTTAGTAATATAACAATTAACTAATTTTTATCTTTAAAATTAATGTTTATTTAATAATTTTTTTATAGTAATATAAAATCCATACACAAAAGAATGGCTTTTATTTAATGGTTTTTTTAGAGTGATATAAAATCCATAAACAGGTAAAATAGAGGATTTGTGTTCTTTCAAAATTCCAAACTCTATTGAGAGAGAACTGTGACCTTTTTAACATGCTTCATGTGCTAAAATATTTAAAGTTAACAATTGAATAAATTACATTAACTTTTTCTCATTTTCCTAACAGGAAACTTTATAAACTGTAATACTTTTTATATGATAAACAAGATCAGTAGCATTAATGTTTTTCAAACGATTATAGAGAGTTAGAAAAGCTAAGTATAACAGAAGTTTGAAAAACTGATAGATAATACTATAGTGTAATCTACTTTAAACAAAGCAACAGTTACAAGTGTTTTTTTAACATTAACAATTCTTGTGTTTTGTATATTTAAAGTGTTACCAACCAACTCCTCCCAGCCTAATTTGTTAATGCAAGTTGATTAAAAGAAATAATGATTGTTTAAGTAAAGATATTTGTTGGTATAAGTATGGTGAGTGTTAGTTAATAGGTTAGGTAAAGGGATTGAATGAAGAATTGAGAATGGTAATAGGCAAAGACATGAGCAATGGCAACTGGCAAAGATGGTAGCAGTAGTCACAATTGTTCTATTTGAATGAAACAATTGAAGAAGAAGAAGAGAGGTCAACTAAATAGTAAATAACCCATTAAACACTGTTACCTACTCTCTTTTATATTCCATATTTAGCTGCTCTTCAATTTCCCTAGCTAGTTCTACCCCAAAACAACTCAAGGCCTTTTCAAACAGACTAAAATTACAAAACATCTGCATTCTACCTTATTGCTGCATAATATTCACACTAAATTATTAAAACTATTTTTTCTCCCAATAATAAACTTTCAAAAAAATATTATCCATGGGAGTTTATTTCCCCAAGTAGACCGATGCATACACACAGTAAAAATTTAGTTTTTGGGAAGTCGAATTGTGGTTGAAACTCCTTTGCAATTTAGTTCCTGGGAGTCAATTTTTCACGAGTCTTTTGAGACTTTTTTTTAGGGTTTATGGGAAAGAAAATAGAAAAAAAATGATTTTAGATAAAATATTTAAGGTAAATAATCGATCTAATAAGTATTGATATATTTTATTTTTATATAATAAAAAAATTATAATTTTAATATAAAATTTTAATTCTATTAGTTTTTGTTCAATCTTCATTAGTGATAATATAAATAATTGTCACATGTATCTATTAAAGAAAGTTTATAAAATACAAAAACACACACCTTAATGAGTAAGAGTAATTGCATTTTACAATGAAAAGGAAAACACGAGTTAATTTTTAAATTAATTGCATACTGTTAATTTGTACTTTAACTGCGAGAAAAAAAAAATGGTTTAACGGAGTTTATTTTCACATTATCCAAGGTTAAAACCTCTATTAAGTCATTTTTTTAAGGATTGTAGTTTCTCCCGCTAAACCATCCCTGGGAGATGTGTGTTTCCTGGAGTTTTTTAAACCTCTGGAAAAGCCTTTCAGCCGGTTAAATACCATGGGTTTAAGAACTTTCATAAAATACCATGGGTTTCAAAACTTTTGTTAAATATCATGGGTTTAAAAACCTCTATAAAATACTATGAGTTTCGAAATTCTCGTAAAATGACTTGTCTACGATCCTCCTAATTTCTCTCCTCCACCGTAGACACACTGCTCTCTGGCACAGGCTCAATGGCCGCTGCCAACAGTCCTAACAAGGAATCACAATTCAGCCACACTTATGTCTATTATATTTAAGGAGAAGAAACAGTAAATAAGACATTATCTTCTTTTTACTCCAATATTGTTTCTTCCATCACCTTACTGCCCCAACTTAGGTCACAAACCACTTTTACCTAACTCGACAACAACTAGTGTTTATCACTGTTTTATATATCCTAAATAATTGTATTATCTATTAGATGTGGACTTCAAAGTTACGTGTGTTTTTGGCTAAAGATTGCAATAACATATTGTGAGGAGAAATTAACTTTATCACTTCTCACTTCTCACTCCTCACTTTCAAAGTGAATTAATTATTAGATGCATTTTAAAATAAAAATCTTAATTTAAAATATTTCAAAATTATGAGAATTAATTATTAACAATTATAACTAAAACTAATTGCACATAAAATATATGTACATCAAAAACTAAAACAAAATAAGTCAAGTTTTTTAAAATATGAGCTCGTAACAAAAAAAACTAGGAATTATATAAACCAACTATCATCAATCATAAAAAATATGCAAATACGGTTGAAATACTTATTATCCAAGATTAGTTGTTGATATACTTATTATCCAGGTTATTTTGCAAAGTTTTTAAAATAAAATTTTGAAACTTTAGAAAACTTACTTGTAAAAATTACACTTTCAATTTTTTTAGAGAATTTAGTTATAAAATATATTAAAACTATGTAGTTTTTAATTATTTATTTATAAATAAATTTAATTATATTTATTTATTGAAGTTAAAAAAATCTAGAGTGTTTTATTAAGATTCTATCATAAATCTTTGAAATTTAACGAAAGTTAAAACAATCTCATTTTTTTTTGAAGTTTTAGAAAAAAAAATCTTTAAAATTTAACAAATGTTAAAAAAATCTCCATTATTTTTATAAGGTTAACATTAGAATTTAACAAGGTTAAAAAATCTATAAAGTTTTTTAATAATCTTTGAAACTTAACAACATTAAAAAAAATCTTTATTAATTAAATTAATTTCTATGATTAAAGATCTGTGGAATTCTAATTGGTTTCATCCACAAAAGAGCAAATAGATATGGCAATTCGACTTTCCAAAGACTAAATTTATTTCCACTGTAAACAGTGAATCGGTTTACTTAGAAAAAAAAAGTCCCTTGAATTAATCATGAGTAATATTTTTTTTAAAGTGTATTTGGGAACAAAATTTCATGTATGATATACATTATAAAGTTAAAAGTATATCATTATTTAAAGTGGTTATTAAGTTACAAGCACGTACGATATTCATAAACAAAATCTTGATATGGTAACTCTATTCGAACTGATGATGGTGTGAAGTATTAGCTCTATCCTTATGAATTAAACTCTTCTTGGGTATGTAACTACTTTATGCATTAATCTTGTTGTGATATGTATGAACAATCTAAATTTTAAAAAGAAAAAAGTTGTGTTGTCTCTGTCCTTTTTTCACTATCCCACTGTTTACAGACACAAAAAAAGTTAAGTTTGTCTTAAATAGTAGAACCATATTACCATTTCTGTGTTTGAAGTTGGTAAGCAAACTCACCTGTATCATTATGCCACCATGAATGCTACTCATGCATGCCACTCTGTGCTGTTTATCTGACCCAACTAACTTTATCCAATTAATTTTATCTTTTATTTAGTACTTTCTGAACCACCCTTCGGTAGTCTTCATTCCTTCCTATGTCTCCACAACATGTTTTCTTCTTAAAAATTATTAGGTCGGATCTCTATTATATAACTTCATAACTTCGAGTTTTCTGGTAAAAAAAGAAAATCGTACCTTAATTTTATGTTATGGTCAGAGACTCTTACCTATACGAGAGAGATTGGGATAGATCCATGTAAACTTATAAGGCTCGGACACTTATTTTTAAATGGCGTATCCGTGTTGGACATATGTATCTGTGTCGACACTCGTAGGATACTGATCGGTGAAGTGTTTAATTCAAAAAAATATTTGTTGGATTTTTGAAAATTCTAGCACGGTTCTAACATAATTTTAAAAGGTATAAATACAATAACTTTCTAAAAACTCAAATTTATTGTATTAATTTTTATTATGATTATAAAAATAAGAACAAATTCTTTTGAGCCAGTCATGAAAAATATCTTCCTGCTCCCAAAAGAATCTGGAACATACTTTTGCGCATAATATTTATTTTCTATTTATATAATTCAAAATTATATAATATATAAATCCGTGTCCCCGTATCCTATATTTTAGAAATTATACGTATCTCCGTGTCGGTATGCATGTCGTGTCAGTGTTCGTATCCGTATTTGTGCTTATATCCTCCTAATAATAATTTAAGGGCTTAATTAAGTTATTCAATTGTTAATCGTTATAGTGTGTTTTCTTTAATTAAGCTGAAAGACCGAGTGCTTGCTCTTAGGCTAACTTTTGTTTACTCTATATGTCGATGTGCGATATACCACAAGGTTTTTACCGGTACATGTTTTAAACCTATCAATGTAACATTACTCATTGACATAATTTATTTTCTAAATTAGTAAGTTTTCTTTTCATATTATTCTTAAAAATAAAACGAAATAATTTATTTAATGAAATGGTAATATGGTTTGGAAAGCAAGATTCACTTTTGGATTGATGAATCCGTAGCACACTCCCAGATTCCAATTTCAAAATAAAAGGTAGAGGTCAGCTTTGGGGTGCCGGAAGAAAAAATGTAGAGGTGTAGGAAGAAAAATGTAGCGGGTGTAGGAAAAAACTGTCTTGACTATATTAATGTAACAGTATTGGGTTAGAAAATAATAGCATGGTCTTGTTCGAATATTGAGCCAGGAACATGCGAATAACATGGCTTACATTATAGCATCAGGCCCATATTGAACGGGCCGGGCCGGGGGTCACGTGCAACACGGGGCCACGTTGTCTCATTCATCTACGCACATAACTATCCCAATTTTGCAATTGAATTAGGCAGAGTTGCAATCGGAAAATTTGCTTAGGGTTTGTTGCAGAGGGAAGCAATGGCGTTGAGAAGATTCTTCAATGAGATAAGGGGGAAGAAGTTGAACGAGGTTCCAGAGCACGTGAAACCTATGCTGTCGTTGGGTTACATAAAGAGAGCGATTCAGCGTGGCATGGACAACTACCACGCCAAGTACATCGAAACCAGTTCCCCCGATCCCATCTTCCATGTCTGTTACGGCGGCATGATCTTATCCTACCTCGTCGCTCTCCCTCACGAGCGCCGCCACCTTGAGCACCGCCTGCACGCTCAGCAGCACCACTGATTCATCATTCCTTCTGGTACCTTTCTCATGCCACGCCCTTTATTCTACTTTTGAGCAGTTAGATAGATCCTGTGTTTCGGTCATTTGTGTTTGTTGATTTTAAACGTTTACGCTGTTTTCATTTGTAATTGTGAATTTCATATACATGTGGGATCTAGGGTTGTCGAACGGGGTATTTTGGGAGATAAGCTCGAACATGATTGTCTTCTTTACCTGTGGGGAATCGAGAGAAAAATGTCACTTTTTTTATTTTATTTCGAAGTTTTGTGATGGAATAGGGAACTTGACGGCTAATGACATTGAAAATGTTAAAAAAAACAAGCCAAACACACGCCAGAAGTTTCGGGGTGATTTTGTTGAGGGTAATTACAGAATTCTGTTTTCCTTAAGATCTGAAACTTTTTTAGCGTAATTTTCCAGAATGCATTCTCCTTTGGAAATTTATTGGTTGGTGATGACCTTTGATTAGTGCGGCTATTTTTTTATAGGAAATATAGTTCAGAATTTATATTGCTATTAATGAACATTACTTTTACTTGTTGTTGACTATGTGCGCGTGCTGTTTTGTTTTTATATTTGGTGGTTGATGCCGGAGTAATTTTTTCTTGTTGTATTGGGGATGGTTGGCTTGCTTGATCTTTTTGTTTTAAAAGAATCTGCAAAGTAAGGGCTGTAAGTTACCTCTGCTTTGATGTATTTAATTGGTCAGATTAGATGATAGTTAGTTCTCTTTGATACGATCATGAATTTTCTTGCACTTGATGATAATTTTGTGGGTGAAAGATAATGTAATTTTTAGTTGTTGCAGTGCTTTTGGCCTGTTGATGAATAATTATCTCTTTTAAAGGCCTCCTAACTTATGTTTTTTTATTGCTATTTGCATTTTAATTTTGTACATCATTTGAACTGTTCATGTTCATGGTAAATGAAGTTGTTTGTAGGCTTGCAGAACCCAAAATATGTGAATTTTAGTTTTTCCAGACACATAATCATCTATGCCACTTATGAGGTTCTAAACTTTTAGTAATCTTGCAGAAGAAAAATGTTAAAGGTTTTGCTACAAAAAAGATGTTTGGAAAAGTTCTTTTCACAAATTTTGTTTGGCATCTTCTCTTCTCCTAAATTGTTTCACATATCTGCATTCTCAAATGTGGGAAGAGGATGTTGGGACATAATTAACATTATTAGGAAACCCTATGTGGTCAAGGGGTGTGTGTTGTGTGTAATAATAGATGATCGCATTTATTTGTAGGATCTCTTTCAGTATCTGTTAACAGTGTGTTAGTTAGGATTCTTGAACTGAAGTTGTTAGGATGGGGCGGGAGGAAGTAGTAGGTAGTAAAAAGGGGTGAACTAAGGGAAGGAGTTCATTGGAAACTGACGGGAAGAGGAGCAGGATTCTCAGCTTCCTGCAGTTGAGAGGAGACAGGTTTTATTCTATAATTCTTGTAAGTTCCCATATCTATGATCTGCAATCTTCTTGATTCAGACTAGGAAATAGGGGACTCACTCTACAAAGTCTCAAATTTCTTTTTTGCACTTCTAATCCACATTCTAAGGGTATAGTTCATTTTCAGTTAATGTGTTTCCATTTACAATAAAATGCTATCTTGTTTTATTTTTTATTCTTATTTTCTAAATTTTGAAGGAGATGAAAACAAAGAAATGTTCATCGTCGTCACCTTTTCCTTTACTAAACTTGAAAACAAGAAGATAATGAAAACAAGCTGACATGTTTGCACTCATTACTGGAATTTGTAATGAAAATCGTAAAACAAACCAAACACCCCCAAAACTTCCAAAGTAATTTTAGATATACTTAATGCAAATTCTAAGTCAGTGATGTACAGAATACAAAAAAGTTATAAGTCGGTGAGTACCACTATTCTATTGTTTAAATGCAATTACGTGTTAACTCACTGTAAGTACCTATTTCTTTTGTGTTTGTGGCTAATATATTTAATTATTTTGTTTTCTTTAGGAGGAGCCTGGTTATTGAATTGGAGGTGGTTGGCTTGCTTGATCTTTTGTTTTAAACTTTTAAAATTACGGCTGAAAGAGTTACCGTCAGCATCGATGTGTTTCATCGTTTGGATGATAAAATAAGTTGTATTTGATACATTTCTCATTTTTTCCTGCACTTTAATGTTAATTGAATGGGTGAAAAGGAAACATACTTTTTTATCTTTGGTTGTCTCTTAGCCCTATTGTGGAATCAATTTCACATCTCAAAAACAGTGTGCCAAAGTTGAGTTTCCATAAGGCAAAACTGAATAATGGGTTTCCTTTATATGCATCTGAATATTCTGCATCATTATTTGTATACGTTTACAATAAATCGCTCGTCTTAGAAAATGTATAAAATTTTGTTTTATACAAAAGCTTCTTGATCTGTATTCGGGTTTCAGTGATCCTATTAGAAGGCTCTTCAGCTTTTGAAAGCTCTTTTTAATTATGAGGAAGAATGAAGTTTTTACTTAGAAAAATTGAGGTTTATATTCTTGCAGATTTATAATTTGGTGTATCATGATTCTTTTAGGAAAGTTGTAAGCTACAAGTAAGATAGCGTTAAGGAATGTTGCATGTCAGATTTTTCTAATCATAAAATATCAATGTAAATTACAAACATGAATATCATTCCAACATGGCTGTTAAATCCTAGCGTTAACTCAATCGGTTGAGTGCACGAGTTTGAGTAACAAAAAACTAGACAACTTGTTTCTTTACTCGCTCAGTGCTAAATTTGTTGAAACCGAATTATACTCGTCAGACATTTGAGTTCTGCCACGAGCTCGGATTAAAAGATTTTTTGGAAGGAAGAAAAAAAAAAAAGAATCCTTGATTCATTTATGCAAATAAGTTTTTTTTCAAACACTTTTTGAGAAAACCTGCTGCTACTTGCAGTCGACGACTAGAAACGCCATGCCAAGCCACAAGTTACTTCTTCGGCCCTGTGATCAGTGACCCTTCATTTTGGACTGTTTCTTCCTGCACCTCCATATCTTCTTCTGGTACCTCCATACACAACATGAAAATACATTTTTATCCTTCTTGTGCCATCCCCATAGAATAACTTCCGGATTATGTAATCTGAAAACGTATTTGAAAAAAGACTTCCGGATTATGTAATCCGGAAAGTAATCATGCATCTGAAAAAAGACTTCTGGATTATATAATCCGGAAGCTAATTACAAATTTGAAAAATGAATCCAGAATATTATAGAGGGGCATTTTTGGAAATACGAAAATCTATGGAGGTGAGAGAAGAAGGTATGGAGGTGCAGGAAGAAGCAACCTTCATTTTGTTGCTCGTTTGGGCTTAGTTTTGCTACTTTTCTTTTGGGGTCAAAGTGGGTTGATTTAATACTTACATTGAAAAGAAAAACCTAAAAGAAGATACTTGAGATGAGAGGAGCTTGGGATTGGAGCGATGCACTCCTTTCTTGTTTATTGTAATTAGGGAGATTAGATGAGGTGGGGATTTAATTACTTTTTACAATATGCGCTAGATATTGATATCATTTTCGTTAGCTTTGACAACATTTGTAATATGGTAAGTGGAGAGAAGAAGGATTACTATTATTAAGGTGTGGGGTTGGTTTGGGTTCCAATGATTTAAATTTTGATGGCGTTCAGAATCAAGACTTTGAAGCATCTAATAATGAAGAATTTGATAATGAAGAATTTGATAATGAAGAATTTGATGACGAAGAAGTGAGGACGAAAAGTCTTGGTCTTTGTTCTTGAAAGTCACGGTCCTTAAATCAAAATACAAGTTTTGAATAGTTTAGGGTTTAGGGTTTAGGGTTTGATAAT
>Ga0123342_1002401_pt1 | contig 31096 bp, 17 predicted proteins | sample Turbeawhitnodule_FD_89960 | JGI IMG/M metagenome (GOLD analysis project Ga0123342, IMG submission 89960) | Root nodule microbial communities of legume samples collected from Mexico - Turtle bean Mexico white nodule | ecosystem: Host-associated > Plants > Roots > Nodule | place: Mexico: Nepantla... | reverse complement strand
TTCCAGAGAGTTCTTGAGTTTTCTCTTAGTATTTGGTGGTTCAGTCGCTGACTTGGGCGTCGGAGCGTGATCGGCCGCAGCGGCGCCGTTCTGTCTTTTTGCAGGTTCTTGAGGCGAATCAAGACGAAGGACCGAAGCTAACACGGCGCAGAGTCGATCCAGATCTGACGAGGCAAAGTTCTTGCGTCCTGGTCAACAGGCAGGATCAGAATATAACAAATTGCACTAGATGGTTTGATCTTTTTGGGTTATAATTTATACTATTGGAATTGTTTTTTGGTGTTGGTTGATAATACAATCCTATTTTGTAATTGGAACTCTTGTTTAGTTTGTTTTATTCAAAACAATCTCTTATATGCTTAATTCAAGAGGTAAAATATTGGTTTTTTCACTCATTTACGCTTGGACGCAGGTAAGGAATTTGAAGAATTCATTGACTCTTGTTTGATTAATTCGATTTTATTCAGAAATTGAATGAATTATATTTATATGACAATTGATGAAGAATTAAATGATGAATGAACTCGATGACAATCTATTTCTTAAACACTTATTTCTTGTTATTTTAATTTACTACTTTGAACAACAAACTCCCCCTTTAATTTATTGTTCTTTCTAATTAATACCCTTTGCAGATGATATACAAATACTATTTCGTTGAACTTGTAATTGAATTCGATGGGAGTTAACTTAGGTTAACTAACCCTATCTATACTCAAAATCTGTTGACTTTTGATGCAATAAATAGTCTATGCTAAGCAAGAGACGATCCAAGACATTATATTAGATGCTCTACACTCACACTCTTTTATTTGATTGAAAACGACAATAGTAAAATTTGGCGTCAATGTGTTGAACAAAGGCTTTGATGACTCCAAATTCTGAAGAATTGTGTGATGTTCTGCTGCTGTTTGTTTAGTTGGGTATTTTGTAGTGTTTGAATTTGTAATCCACTTCAAGAATTGATCTAAGGCCATTTGATCTTGAAACCTTTTAAAAAGATAAGTTTTCAAAGATAAATGGAAAATCAACAAGTTGATTTATCATTTCAATCGGTTGTTTACACTTAGAAGCTTTTGAAAGAGTTTGAAACAATTTAACTTTGGTTGACTTTGCTGTCAAACCAATTCAATCGGTTGTTTCGATAAATCAACCGATTAAATTTTGAAATTTCTTAACAGAGTTTTGCTAAGTCTGTTAAATCTGGTTGGTATCAATATAGCATAGATGTTGGAATTGGAATAAGCCTGTGAATTTCCTTTGTTATTATTATTTATAATTGCAATGCTTTATTAAAAAATCCTTGTTCCTATTTTGGCCAAACCAAGTCCACGGAAAAGGTTATCTAGAGAAGTAAATCACTATTATGACCTTACCTCTAAATTTAAGATAGAACAGTTCACCATAGTCTCAGATCCGCATTCTGTGACCATTGAATCCTATGGCTGGCTTAATAGGGTTCACAAACATGAAATTACCTTTCGGTCTCATTCATGCCCGATGGACAATCAACAGTCATTCCTCACTACTGAGCATTAAGTACACTACCAACCAAAGGAATTTGAATACAAAAGAGAAACATGCATCAATAAACAATAATAACTCCAGAAATATCATAATGTCAACAAATCCCAACAAAATAGATTTAGAAACTCACGATAAGATCTTACAGTATAAAGTAGGATGAGAAGCTAAGTTACAACAACCAAGGATCCTTTGATGTTATGGACAACTTGGCTTTTGGGTTCCCTCCAAAGATTTGTCTTCACTTCTTTTGAGGCTTTAACCTTCTTGACCTGATTGGATTCTGAAGTTCAGACTCTTTCAGCCTGAATCAACATAACCTCATGATCTAAGCCTCTCTACGGATCTCACTTGACCCTTCTATCCAAACCTATGAGTACCTTTTAGTATTTGAGGACTCTTAATTCTCATTATTTCTTAGTGCCTCTCGATGCATTTGAACATTATCCAAAGGTCCTTATTTATAGATTTTAGAATTATGATACAAAGGGAACTAAGAAGATTGGTGTTTCCTTAGTGCAAGCCAATCCACTGAGTGGATTAGCTTTCTTCATTCTTAAACATTATTTTTGAGCTTCAATATTTAGGCTTCTTCAGATTCTAGAGTCAGGGATGTTGATCAAGAGTGATCAAGTGCTTTGAAGAATCCAAATCCATTGTGTTTGATGAAAGGTTGGTGTTGCTGCTGTGTTTGGGAGGGATCTGGGTAGAATAGAATTTGATCCACTCCTTTATTGAATCTAAAACTGATGTGATTTAAAACCGTTTTGAAATCAAGTGTTTTTCCAACTAAGTGAAAAACAACCTCTTGTTTTGTCGAATCAACCGGTTGTTTTACTCTTTGGAGTTTTGAAAAGGTTGAAAACTGTTTTAGTTTGGTTAACTTAACTGTCAAACCAAACAATCGGTTGTTTCGTGGTTTCAACCAATTGTTTCTTTGAAAATCATAACAGAATTCTGTTTTAGTTGTTGAATGTGCTTTAAATGTTTTTCAACTGAATACGCTCCTTCATTTATTGCTTTGACCAATCTTTGGAAAATATAAAAGGTTTGTTTATGTTTTCAAACAGTGTGTGAAACAGATTTGAGTTTTTTAGTTGTGACAAAATTGATTAAAAGATTTGAACATTCACATCAAGCTTTGGGTTTTCAAAGAGAGTGGAATAGGATTGCAATTGTATTGATTTCAGTTTGTACTGTGAACAAGTGTAATCCATTCTCAACCTACTGTATTTCTGGGGTTGTGTTGCCAAGGAGTGTTGTGTGTTCTTGAGGTGGTCAAGATCAATACTCTTGGTGTGTTTTTCCAAAGGGAGTGTGTTTCTTGAAGATTTCAAGGTCACTACTTTGATGGTTTGTGTGTTGTAATTTGGTTTGATTACTTAGTGGATTACCCAGTGGTTTTCTGGGAAATGGATGTAGCTCTTGGCTTAAGAGTGAACCAGTATAAACTGTTGGTGTATCTCTCTCTTACTCTGAACTCATTTAATTATGTTTTTAAGCTTTTCTGGTATAAAGAACCGATTGTTTCGAAGAAACAACCAATTGTTTTTTTGTTGCTTTGTTGTTTAATTGCTTATATTATTGGCTAACTTGATTCTTGTTCTGGATTCATACAAAGAATTTTGTTAAACCTCAAAAAGTTTTCAAAAACCTCTCTTAAGTAATTCACCCCCCCCCCCTCCCGTTTAAGGCCATATATTCTAACAAGGGATTCACCAGACATTGACTTCAGATCTTCCCAATCTTTGCCAAATCTTTCATCATGACATAGGATTGGCTTGGCTTAGGCTCCATGTGAAATTCCTTTAGTCCTAACTTTAGTACATTTAGGCTTGAGCTCTTCCTAGGAAAATTTGGGCTTTCTTCATGGTTAAGTACTCTATTCGCTCATCCCTTTATCATTCACATTCTTATGATGTTCTAGCCTTTCATTCGGTGAGCGAAGGGGTATGCGCTCATTGCTTTGAGGTTTTCAAGCTGCTAAGCCATTTCCCTTATGTTGGGTGAATTGACTTTGCAACTCCATCATTCTTTGTCTTCTTTTCACTTTTATGCACTTTTCTCTGCTTCTTCCTTGTTTTCCTTATGTTCTTCATGCTCATCCTTAGTTGGAGTGTTTTGGCATGCTTCTAGATGGTTTTTACATTCATTCTTCCTTTTTTGCATGCTTTTTAGCCTATGAATTTAGCTATAATTATACACTTATAAATTATATTTATTGTTTTTTATTCCATTAATAATTGGGTTGTGTAGAATACAAAATATTCAATCCACTTCACTTTTGGTATTAAAATTTATTTTAGTTCTAAATTTTATTTTCGCTTTAATTATTTGTTATTGAATTTTGTTATGTTTAATGTTTTTTGTTAAATTGGTATATGGTACCTTTATATGTTGAGCAAATCCAGCTGATTTATACCCTTTTTGATCCAAAGATTTATACCCTTTTGATCCAAAGATTGACCATACATACCATAGGCTAGTTAAACAATCTAGGATTTCTATATTGTTAAATTTGTATAGTAATAAATGGTTTGATAGAACATCTGATTGTTTTTCTTCGTCTACTTCAACTGATTTTAATCCTAATATTGATATAATGGTTGAAATAACTTTGAGAGAGCTTGCTTCACCTGATGTTACTATTCAAACCCTATGCATTCAGTATCCCGATATAGTTGTACATTGTGAATTAAAATTTGGCTAGATCCATTTGATTCCCAAGTTTCATGGTTTTAAAGGTGATTATCCATCCAAGCACCTCAAGGAATTTTCTAACATCTCCACCACTATGTGACCATTTGGACTTCCCGAGGAACACATCAAGCTAAAAAAATCCCATTCTCCCTATAAGACACAACAAAGGATTGACTATATTACCTTCCCCTAGGATGAATCACTAGCTGGGAAAACTTGAAGAAAATGTTCTTGGAAAAATTCTTCCCTACATCTAGAGTGACTGCAATACAAAGGAAATATATGTAATAAGGCAGTTGGGCAAATAAATTTTGTATGAGTACTGAACGACATTCCAGAGAATCTGTGCAAGTTGTCCACACCATCAAATTCACGAGCAACTGCTCATCCATTATTTCTATGAAGGATTAATTTCCATGGACACACAAATGATAGATGCAACCAGTGGAGGAGCTTTAGTGGATAGGACTCCAGTTGTAGCAAGACATCTGATTCAGAATATGACTTCCAACAATAAAGTATTCAGTACTAGAAAAAACTCAATAGTCTTGACTAGTGGAATCCATGAGATGGGGTGATGGGGTTCTCCTTGACTCCCTTTTAAGTTATTCGATTTGGAATGATTTTGATGGAAGGATAATGTTTATCAAGAGTGATCAAGTGCTTTAAAAAATCCAAATCCAAGTGTTTGACGAAAGGCTGGTGTTGTTGTTTCTAGGAGGGATCTGGGTAGAATAGAATGTGAATCCACTCCTTTATTGAATCTAAATCTGATGTGATTTAAAACCTTTTTGAAATCAAGTGTTTTTCCAACTAAGTGAAAAACAACCTGTTGTTTTGTCGAATCAACCGATTGTTTTACTCTTAGGAGTTTTGAAAAGGTTGAAAATTGTTTTAGTTTGGTTGACTAAACTGTCAAGCCAAACAATCGATTGTTTCGTGGTTTCAACCAATTGTTTCTTTGAAAATCCTAACAGAATTCAATTTTGGTTGTTGAATGTGCTTTAAATGTTTTTCAACTAAATACGCTCCTTTATTAATTGCTTTGACCAATCTTTGGAAAATATAAATGGTTTGTTTATGTTTTCAAATAAGAAAGAGAAACAGATTTGAGTTTTTAAGTTGTGACAAAGTTGATTATAAGATTTGAACATTCACATCAAGCTTTGGGTTTTCAAAGAGAGTGGAATAGGATTGCAATTGTATTGATTTCAGTTTGTACTGTGAACAAGTGTAATCCCTTCAAAACCTACTGTATTTCTGGGGTGTTGTGTTGCCAAGGAGTGTTGTGTGTTCTTGAGGTGGTCAAGATCAATACTCTTGGTGTGTTTTGCCAAAGGGAGTGTGTTTCTTGAAGGGTTCAAGGTCAATACTTTGGTGGTTTGTGTGTTGTAATCTGGTTTCATTGCTTAGTGGATTACCTAGTGGTTTTCTGGGGACTGGATGTAGCTCTTGGCATAAGAGTGAACCAGTATAAATTGTTGGTGTATCTCTCTTTTACTCTGAACTCATTTAATTTTGTTTTAAGCTTTACTGGTATAAACAACTGATTGTTTCGAAGAAACAACCGATTGTTTTTTTGTTGCTTTGTTGTTTAATTGCTTATATTATTGGCTAACTTGATTCTTGTTCTGGATTCATACAAAGAATTTTGTTAAACCTCAAAAAGTTTTCAAAAATCCCTCTTAAACAATTCACCCTCCCTCTCGTTTAAGGCCATATATTCTAACATATAAGACATGGCAATGAAAGATAGGATAAAAAAAATGGGTCAAAATGACATAGAAACAATGAAGGTTGTAGGAGAATGGTGCTAGGAAGGAGGTTAGGCCAACCTTCTAACTATATCTAAGGCTTCTCAACTAAAGAGTGAGAGCAAGAGAAAATAGAGACTCAAAAAAGAATTTTGAAATCCATCTAGGCAGAAATTCATTACACAATCCAAGTCTGAAAATATTACAAAACAAGTTCCCTTTACAGATGCATAAGTTTCCTAAAGATGATTATTGGAACTCCTAAAAATCTCCATTCTTAGAGTGTCATGTGGCAGTTAGAAATCCTGTCCATTGGTGGATTACAACATGGCAATCCTTATCTTGAATAAGCTCTCCATTGGCATGAAGACAAGTGGCAAGAGGAGGTTGGAGAAGCAATGGAAGAGGCGCTCCAAGTGGCATGGATTTTGAAGAGTCACTTTTGGAGACGAGAAGGAAAAGGGAGTGCCTACATGGTTGCTTGGTTGGCACCATGTAGGATGCCACATAGGTATGTTCTCTTGGCCTTTTAAGGCCTAAAATCCTAGACTAAAATTGGCCCATAATACAAGGAAAATCCTATTTATTTATAACCTAAAAAATACAAAGAATGGAATTAAATCCTAACTACTATATAAAAATTTTACAAGGCTAAAGAAGGAGGATTTTCTAGAAAATATCTTCTGATACATTTTTTCTCTCTTCTTAACGTAAATGTTTTGGTGACTGGGATATTTCTCCATCATGGGGACTACCAATGTTGTTGATCATACGAAATTAGAGCACAAGGCAGACGATCTAGCATCCTTGGTTAAGTGATGAAGGTCCATCCAAACCACTAGAAAATCCAGGCTAAGAAAAGAGAAAACAATGTTTTAGAAGTTATTTTCTAGAGACTTCTTCTTCTTTAGCTTTGTAAAAATTGTATAAAGTAGTTAGGATTTCATTTCAGTCTTTGTATTTCGTAAAGGATTTTTGGACCTTGTATTGTGGGCCAATTTAATCTAGGATTTTGAGCCTTAAGTTCTATAACTTAAGGCCAAGATAAGACTTCCATATGACATCCACTTTGCGTCATCCCAAAACTCCAAGTAGGCGCCTCATTCTCTTCTCCAAAGATGCCTCTTCAAATTCTTATGACACTTAGCTTCTCCTTATGCACCTCCTTCATGTCTCTTTAACACCCTTGTGCCACTTGTCATCATTTGAATGGAGAGCTTCCTGAAACCAGGATTGCCATAAGGCAACATGCCAATGGAGAGGATTCTAGAGTGTCACATGTCACCTCATGAATGGAAAGAATTTTAAGATATTAATAGTCATTTTTAGGAGTAACAAACACTATAAATAAATATGCTTGTCTTGTAATAATCTGACTATGAATAGAGTATTGATTGCTACCAATATTGGTTTTCCCTTCCTCTCTTAATCTCTCTTATCTTTTGCTCTCACTCTCCTAGATTGAGAATCCAAGGGACTTTTTAAAAGGTTGGTCTAACCTCCTTCCCAATACCATTCTCCTAGCCAATTTTCCATGGTTTTCACCTTTTCTTGATCCTATCTTCCCCTGCCATCAACTTCTTCATCAAAAAATCAATTTCAAATGAAGAATTTATGACCGAGCTGTAGACGTAGTTTGGTCCTGGCCTTCTGGTGTACAACTCCCCAGATGGGGTGCTAGTTAGAGTTGTATGGTTGATTGTTTGGGATGATGTGGAGGGGGAGTGCTTTGTCTTTAAAGTGTATTGTTACTAAAGCATTGGCAATGTGAAGTTGGTGGCTTGATAGGGTGGGTGCTGGAGTGCTGGTGAACCAAAGTCAAAGGTGCATGAGGAATGCTGTGGAAAGGAACTCATAACAAAATCTGTAATAGTTTTAGAATTATGGAAAAGTAAGATCCCTTTCAAGTGGGCACACTTTGGTTTTGAGGAGGTGGCCTTTTAGAAGCTGTTGGCTGTTTTTCTTGTTGTAGGGTGTTTGTAGGTGTAGGTTTCTGTTTTTATGTAGTTAGCAGCGTTGCTTCTGGCACGATGTAGTTGATCCAGAGACTGGTTTAGACGGTCTTTGGGTTTTGTATAAGGGTTGGGATACCCCTGAAGTATTCCATCTAATTTATTTTTATTCTTTGCTAATAAAAAAAAGGAGAACTCCATCAGTTGGTAATTAAAGCTTCGATTGCATCACACAAATAAGTTTTTTAGTTCATTGTCTTTGTGTTTTATGTTGTTTGAACCATGTTTATGATGTTTCTTCAATTTGTTTCAATTTCCACCATTTAATTTTTGTTTTCCACCATTTAATCTTATTGTTGATCATTTTAATTACTTCAAATCATGTTAATTCTTTCACTGAACCGAACAAACATCAACCCATATAGGTGTGTTCTTTGTGTTGACCACATAGTTTCTTTGTTGTTTTGGGTTTTTCTTCAATTTCAATCGGTTGGTTTGTGTTGTTTACATGATATAATATGAGTTTTGTTTTTTTACTTGTCTTGTATTTCCTTAATTTTCATAAAATTCCATGATTAGTAGTGTCCCCAAAGTGTTTGAAGAAATGTTTCTTTGAATTGCACACAAGGTGTTTGAGAAAATGTCTCATAAAAAAAAGTAGTGTATAAGGTTTTGGTGCTTTTCATTTTAGGTTTTGAGTTCTATACTTACTTTTAGATCATTAGTAAGTCTTAAAAATCATAAAAATATATTGTTTATTGTTGCTTTGTTCTTTTTCCATTGTATTCTTTAAGGTTCTTTTTTTATGCCAAATTTCAGTGTAATTTTTATGGATTGGAAGTTTTGTTGTAACTAAAATACATGTTCAAATCAAGTAAATTTTATATCTGGGTTCTTCAATATGTCATTGATATTGGCTAAAAAGGCATGTCCTAATTCAAAATATAAAAATTATTATAAATCTCAAAAACCAAGGTGTTTAGTGTTAAAAAAAATAATTGAATGAGAAGAAAATGCTCTCAGATTTTAATTTGTTGCAATTAATAAACATAAAAGATTTTATATCGTCTACTAATAAAACATTATTAATGCACATAGAAGGTTCCAAACTTTCCAGACCACCACCAGTCACCTGACTGTGTTGGTTTCCTCTAAAGATCACCTTGCCTCATTTCTTCATTTGAAGGCTTAGGAATATGGACTTTTCTCCTATCATGTGTCGTGAGCTGCCATTGTCTATGTACCAATATAGGGGTCTTCTTGCTTGAGTTAAGAACATATGCAAGAGATATTATATTACTCTTAGTTAGCCATACATATCTGGGTCCTTTGTGGTTAGCTTTTCTCCATGGACTTTTTTAGAGATACCATACGCAAAAGAATTAACAAGATGTGTTTTTTTCTTTCAAAAGTTGTTCCCTGTACCGTACCCTAGTTTTCTTTATGAGAATTCGTTGAATTTCTTACCAAGAAATCCAAAGATTTCCCACAAATATCAAATTGGGAACATATTTTTTGTAAAACAAAAATTTTAGAAACTATATTATCTACTGTTTGATTATTAGAGGGTTCAATTTGTCTTTTATTCATTTTCTCTTTGAGTAAAAACATTTCTTTTTCCACCTTATCATGATTCATGCTTTTAGTTTCTAGGTTCTACTTTAGACCCTTATTCTCTTCACATAATCTACTATTTGCTTGTAAAAGCTCATAATTTTTCTCAACAAGACTTTTTAAAACAATATTGTCTCTTTTGCAAACTCTCTACTACTATGCTAGAATTTTTAAATGTTCTTTTTAATGCTTTATATTTAGATATAATATATGCATTATATGAAACAATTTCTTCATAAGCCTTTGTAAGAGAAGGAATGTTAAGGAAATCTACATGTTTATCATATTTTGATTTGAAGATTTCTACATGTCTTGAGTGTTTATCAGTTGATGTTGAACTTCGAAATCCTATATATTTATATCTTAAACTTTGAAGCTTGATTTTTCTAATCCTCAAGTCTGTTGAAATCTTGAAGTGATCTTGAAGTGTAACACCTTCATTTTTCTGTTAGACACTCTATAAGAAAACTTTTGATTTGATCTAACTGTGCATCTTTAGTGATGTACAAAATTTATAGAAACAATTTGAATGTTATATCAGAATCATATACAATTAAATTCAGAATTTCATTTTAAAAACCCTCTATACTACAACCTTAGTAGTAACATTAATTATTGCATAAAACAAATATAGGAGTCACCACCATAATTTATTGTAGAAAACTACAAAAAATCGATAAAATGGTCTATGAACCAAATTTGGATCCCGGAGTTGGTTACACGTAGGGAAGGTATTAATACCCCTACGACATCCGTCCAAAGATTGTAACCTTAATTAAATACGCAAAACAAGTGTGGTTCTTTAGAATGCTTATTTTTCCCAAGAACAAAAACAAAAACAAAATATTTTTAGATTTTCTTATTTGGGCCAACAAGAATAAACCTTAGCCTACATATTTCCATTCATAACGAAAAACAAGGTTTATGTAGTTATAAAGTTAAGCTAGTTGAAAATGTTTGTGCGAGTACGACTTAAACTTTTGAAAAAGTGAAACTAAAATTTTGAAGAAGTGAACCTGACAAAGATAGACTTTGCTCTCATATATTTTTGTTTATAATAGAAAACCATGGATCATGTAGTTCTGGAATAAAAATATTTTTTTTATTTTTTTAAAATTTTTTGAAATTTTTATAGTTTTTTGGAATTTTCATAATTCATACTGTTTGTTTTTAATTTGTCGAAAAAAAAGGTACTGAGAAAAATATGATACTTATAATCATGCAAATAGTCATGCGATTATTTTTTAGAAATATATATTATTTTTTAAGAAAATAAAAGCTGGTAGGTGCATAAATAAAAAGGGTTGGCGAGTACTGCTGGGTCAGTCTAATGAGCCCAGGTCCTTTAAAGAAAGCAGTGTGTATATGAAAAAGGAGTGTTTACAAAACACAAAAGTAATAAGCGTAGTGTAGATAGCAAAATAATGGGAGTGAGAATATTAATACGAGGGGCAAAAAACAATTGATGCATGAAAGAATAAAATGGCGGGCCCCATTTGTTTTGTTGTCTTCTTACTCTCCGTTTCCTTTTTCAAAATTGGCACAAAATGGAGCCTCACCTATCTAGCTGCAGCGTGAATTTGGGGCAGCACAGAAAGGCACAAAACTGAGGTATGAGACAACAAAGGTGGTCACTGCATGAACATTTAATTTGGCACGAAAACAAAAAAACATGCTGCAAAAATGAGAAATGGAGAAGCGAAAACAAAATAAACAAATAGCAGGAGTGGCTCCATTTGTGTAAAAGGGAGTGAGGACAATGGCCTCTCATGCTTCAAAAATAAAAACACATGCAGCAACAATGTTTAGTGCATGCAAAAAGAAACCCCAAGACCACCATTCACGTAAACCCCCACGCATCAAAACCTTATTTGCAAAATGAAAGAAACCCCTAACAGGGGCACCTAGAAAGAATGTAAGAACAAAGCTGTATGGGTTCTAGGGTGCAAAAAGTGAGCGTGAGATGAGTGTTTGAGAGGTGTGGAGAGAAAACGTGAGGTTTTTATTATTATTTTTTGCTCTTTTTTTATGTTTTTTTTTAGAAAAAATAACTTTTATTTACTCGGAAGAAATGAGGTGCTCACATGTTACAATACTAAAATAGGTTATAATTATTTCAAAAGATACATTTCATTCAAACATAATCAAACAACAAATATAGGAAGTTGTTGAAATACTCTATTTTATGTTCATATTTGAAAACTTTTCAAATCAGACATGTTTATTGAAAACTTTGATTCAAATGAGTAAATATCATTAAGGCAAGATTTAAAAATATTTAAAGATGATTAGAAAACAGTTTAAGAATACGTAGAATAAGTTTAGAAACTTCCTAATGTGATATACCGTCTATCACGAAAATAAAAACTGGATCATCTAACGCGATAAAGATGACTATATTGTCTAACGTGTTTCACGTTTGAAGATCATCTTGCATGTTGCAATCTACTGGAAAGTCTAGCAAGTCTAACTTTGTTATACCGTCTATCATGTTGTTGTACGGTAAGACTGTCTATCATGTGAAATCATCTAATAGGTTAATACTATAGATTCTTTATTATGTTAAACTTAATACTTGCACATTAGTGGATTTTGTTATATCTTTAACACATCTTATATTGTTTGTTATCATTAAAACCTATAAACTCTCTTATAATGAGGTTGTCTAGTGAGTATTAGATCATATAATAGTGACTAGACCATCTAGCATCTTAACAACATTCTCAAGTAGTATGCTCTTTGTGGTCTTGTTATCCTCTCTAACTTCAGGTATTTTTCCTATACTTTCATCTTTCAGAAGCATATCGTTCTTAAGTTTTTCAAAAACTTTGGTTAGAGTGATTTTCAATGTGGTTCTTGAAATAAAAGATTCTAAGTTTTCTATAAAATTTAGAATATAGATTACAACTTAGGTCGATCCTCAAAGGACACATATTGATTGCATTCAATCTTTAACATTCTTCCTGCACAAATTAATCAAGGGGCTTATATATTGAAAATGTAAAACAGAGTTTGAAAGATATTACGAAGTGGACTTTAAGCCTAACTCAACCCAATAAAATCGGCTCATGGGGTGAGGTTTGCACGAGGCGTGAGGGTGTGTGTTGGAGATCCCACACACCTCACCCCATGAGCCGGTTTTATGAGGTTGAGTTAGGCTTAAAGTTCACTTTTTAATATGGTATCAGAGCCATTTAAAGCTTATCCTAGCGAGTGTTTGTTGGCCTTATCAGGCCACTCACTATTGGGTCGGACCACTCATCATATGTTATCCCACGCACACTAGAGATGAGGACATTTCATTGTATATAACTAGGTGCAAACCTCAACCTCATGAGCCGGTTTTATGGGGTTGAGTTAGACTTAAAGTCTACTTCGTAATAAAACATAAAACAAATTGCAAAGTCGAAAATCAAAAGATGAAAAGGTCAACTCAAAGATTCAAGAACCAAATAATTCTTCTCGCTACAATTTTCTAAAGATTCAAATCCAAATTTGAATAATTAATAGATTCAATTAATTAAACTAGTTATACAAATCAAATTAAAATATCATTCAATTTAATCCATATCTAATTATCAAATAAAGATTAAATTGATTTTTGATTTGACTTATAGAAATAGAAACACAATTGTAATCACAGCAAAATCTAAATTAGAGAAGAATGAACAAATTTGGAGCGTTAAAAATTGGGTGCAAATTCAATTAAGCTTGTTTGATCTTAGTTCTTTGAATTGATCATCCGAAATTAGTTTTCCCTTGATGAGGAATAGAAAATGAAATTGAGAGAAGAAGAGGAAGAGTTAAAATGAAATTCCAGAGAAAAAAGAAAATGAGATGAAGAGATATTACTAGTAGAGAAAATTAAACAAATGATTTATCTCTACACGTTTAGAACACTTTTAGGCTTTATGTATGATCTGAAATTTGAAGTAAACATAGAGCTAAATGTGGACTTCAATTAAGTCCATAAGTCAAAGTCCAAAAATTTAAGCTAAAATAAAGAAAATTGAATTTGCATGGATTATCCTACAAAAGTTTAGCAAATTTGTCTCAACTTTAAAAAAATCATAAAAAATAGTAAAAAAACTACAAATCCAACAAACTATACTTCCATTCTAAAGCCTAAAGAATATAGAATCCAATACAACTAAAATAAACCAAAAATAATATCCACATAAAGGTTATGGCCAAAAATACATCCATATATAAAAGACAAGATTAGTCAAAAATAAAAAATTACACATATATATATATATAATAATAATAATAATAATAAAAGCCAATTTATTACTATTAAAAATAAATAAGTTAAAAATTAAAAGTAAAATATATGAAAAGTGATTTTAATATGCAATACGCTATAAATATACGTGCATATTATGATATGTGTGAAAATTATAGAGACCTAAACTAAAATTCTTTCAAGAACCTAACTTTCAAATGCAGCATCTTTCAAATGCAGCATCTTTAAATAGTCATTAATTTTTTTATATTTAATAATTGACACTAATTTTTCTTAGATTTTTAATAAAATATACTTACTTCCTTATTTTATTTTAAAATATTATATGACTAAAACATAAATAAAAATTATGAAAAATAAATCCAAATCATTTTTATGAATATAAGTTAATTCTTTTTTTATAAAATAAATAAGGGAGACGTGTATCAATTTATCAAAAACATGAGGAAGGTGAGTATGAGGAAGGTGCATGTGTATTTACAATAATTAAGATACTTTTTAAAATATTGAGTGAGTATATTCCATTATAATAGCACGATGATTCAACAAAAGCTACAACCATACTTATTTTTTTCCTTTTTTATCTTAATTTTTTTTATTGCTTAGTTATGTTTGTAAAACTTCTATCAAGTTTTTTTTATCATGTACCGAGAAGAAGACATGTGCATATTGTGTCTGTCCATTTCTAATAAAATAATTCATTATTTATTAAAATTTTCTTATTTTTTCTAATATTAGTTTTTAAAAAACAACTAATAATTGTTGTGATAATTAACCTAGTTAGGCTTATTAGTTTTGTAGATATTTTTATAATACTAGAGATTTTTAAGAAATATTTCACTAGAAAATCATTAAATAAAAATTAATTTTAAAAATAAAAAATAATTAGTTATTATATTGATTAAATTAAATATTATTGATTAAATTAAAATAATTTTTATTATTCATAAATAATATTTTAGATTTTAAAATTAGTAGTTAATTAAATACTAATTTAAAAATTATTTATTAATAATAAAAATTATTAATTAATAATAAAAAATATTTTAAATATCAATAATTTATTTAATATTTAGAATAATATCTAATTTAATCAAAATACTAACTAATTATGATTAATTATTTCTGATTATTAAAATTAATTTCTATTTAATAATTTATTTTATAATAAATAAATAAATACACTCAAACTCATTATGAATGACTGAGGTTGTATTTATACCATGCAATTTGATATGACATTTTCCACCCTATTTCCAACTCAAATTATAACTTAAAAAATTAAAATATTAAAATTTATAATTTATAATTTTTCTAATATAACAAATTCGATTTCCTATTAGTGGTTGTATTTTTAGGATTTTTTTAAATCTTTTTATTTTCTTTCTTATATGTGAGTGGAGTGAAATTGAATTCAACATTACTTTGATTTTCTTTCTTCTAGTGGTAGCTTTGTCCTATCATTGTTAGTTGTTTGTGAAAAGGCCCATCCGAATGTCTTTTTCCAATAATTGAGGTAAAGGAAAGTTCCTAAAAAGACCAAAATACAATCATCATCAAATATTCAATAGTGAAAGGCACCAATGTAAATACATAATTGATTTTAATAATTGGGTTTGGGAAAGCCGCTCCTAGTATGTCGTATATAATGTCTTTAGTCTTATATTTTCTCAATGTAATAAATAACCTCGGTATATGTGCATTTGGTTTGGGCATGGGCTCAATCTTATAGAAGAATCAATTATTATTTAAAACTAAAGTAATTAATTAACTAGTCTATCATTCTTTTATTTTACTTTAGTTTTGAGGGGCTTAAAATATGTTTAGAGAAATTTTTATATTTCAGTTTATAAAAAAGTTTATGTTAATTTTTAATTTTAAAAGTATTGATGAACAAATTTGACTGAAATGCCCTGTTAAGGAAAGAGAATCTGCAAAAAAGAGATCTTTTTTACTGATTTCGAATTCTAAAATGAATCTATGAAGGCATGTCATATATTTTGTAGGATTCCTTTCTCGTCCTCACAAAACTCAAGGAAAGATTTGTCTTCAATTCTGAATTTGGATTTGAATTGGTTAAAAAATGAAAAAGTGATAAAAAAAGGTGTTGAATATTTCATATAAAATGAATGCTAGTGTATTTCAAGGAAAATGTTGTTAACATTCCAAATATTTACTAATTATTATGTTATGAATCTTACAGGGTCTATAACATGCATAAAGTATTTTAAAATCTTATTTATATACACCTAAAATTTAGATAAATACAAGGTATTCATAAGAATAAGTGTAATTATATATATTTCTATAATATTTTACATGATCATGCACTTGTATCTATATTTGTTTGTGTATCTAATACAATCGTCGCGGTTCACAAAACAAAGATATGTAAGAGTAAGTTATTGAAATAAATTTTTAACATAAAAAATACAAGTAAAAAGAAATAATTAGATTAATAATTCATAAATAATCCAATATCTTTTTCAATCAAACATAAACATACAAAATTCATGTACTAAGAGGTCATGGTGTGTAAGAACTCCCTTATTAACTTCTCACCACTTGATATATTAGTCTATATGACTTAGACCATCAGTGAAACTAAAGGATATCTGTTACAACATAGGTGTTAATACCTAATACACAAGTAAACAACGACTCACACATTATCCCAAATGCAAGACCTCAATTTCATATAATTCCATCATTCTCATACAATACATATCATTTTAAATTTTCACAAATCAATTGAATATACAAACTAACATTCACTCTACATTTATAAAAGCTTTCATACATGATCAAATTAATTGAAGAGACAAGAAAAGAATAAAAGAATAAAATAAAAGAAAGAAAGAAGTTTTTTTTAACTTAAGTGAGAATTTCTTCGCTTGAGCGAAAACAGGGCAAGAGCAAGCTATTTCACATACATAATTAAATTCTTTGAAGAGACAAAGAAGAAAAGGAAAGAAAAGAAAGAAAAAAAGAAAGAAGTTTTTTTTAGTCTTGTGTGAGAATATTTTAGCTTGAGCGAAAACAAGGTTGAGAGGGTTGATTTTCATTTTTGTTTTTTGCTTTGAAAATTTCTTCACTTGAGTAAGAATTTCTTCGCTTGAGTGAGAATTTCTTTCCTTGAGCGAAAATAGGGCCAAGAACAAGCTTGAGTGCATTGCTATTTTGGCTTGAGCGAGGATTGTCTTAATTCATTATCGAGAATTGTTTCAACAACTTTCCAATAATACAACTTTTAAACAATCCGAAAGGACCAATCCAAACTATAATTTGTTCAAACATCATCATTCAATCATTTCAATACAATCTAAATAAATCAAATTCATATATTCATCAAACCATAATAAATCAAATTCATATATTCATCAAACCATAATGAAAACTCAGTTTAACTAACTTTATAATTTAACATATAATTCAGTTACTAGATTAACTTATTGTCAAAATTAGTTGTCCTAAGGTTTTATAAAAACATAAATAGCTTCCCTTGCTCGAAATGCTTTACTTCAAAGCAACCTCCTAAATTTAATCAATAATGTTACACAAAACCTAAGGACCTAAAGCAAGTTATACACACAACCAAATTTTTCAGTATAAGGTTTATCAAGTCGAGAGGATCACTTTTCTCAATTGACTCCATCAAGATTGATGAAAAACTCACAAGAAAAAGTAGGAACACTAAATATTTAAAGTAAATAGGAACTTACTATGTTTGGAAATACGATGGGATAGGATTGATCCCTAGTTTCTCAGCTACTATGAGGTGCGATCATATTCTAAAATAGACGAGGTTTGTGGTGATGGGTTTATAAAAATATATTTCTTATTTAGTCAAATCCCACTCTTTTTACTCAACAAGAGGACTGCGTCAACTGTAGATACAATTGAGGGTTGTCGTATCCGTAGGAAATTAATGATATCATTGTAAGATTATCTTTTATTAATGTTATCGTTAACATAATTCATAGTTGTTGAAGGCTTTACAGCGCGTCGAATGATGATTAAGTCACACATGTGACTGACGATGATGCGTGTTGGAGGATTTTTAAAGGGAAGTTCATGAACTCAGTATTTACATTCTATATTTGTTCAAATGATTATCAAATGTTTTCATGCTCATTTTGATACTGTGAAATAACTTAAAATGATTTAAATAAAAAAAGAACAGGTTAAACTAAGAATAGAATGTGTTTGCGAAATTGATTTGAAATACAATAGAAATTGTTTTTGTACATATTCTTAAATGTTTCAAGGAAGAAATATATTTTCCCAACAGTGATTATAAAATAATTTCGAGTACAACTATGCTTTATTAATCTTATTCAAAACCTGTATAAGAAAGATTTCAAAAAATAGAGTATATGATTGATAATCTATTAAATAGTTTTTAGAATTATATATATAACCCAAATTAAATCTATCTGCACTTAAATGTTTAATTTAAGTTAATTTGGAAATTCTTGATAATGTACTTCTGAATTAAAATTTGAGAATAAAAGTATTGATAATTTAGAGTTATTAGAAAATATTCTTTTTAGCAATACTCATGCCTTACTATAAAGATTATATTGATTGTTAGGATTCATGAAAGGTTTCTAAATTTATTTTAGGAACATAAAGACGCATACAAGTCAATATCCAAATTTTTCATACTCAACATCTAACTAAGGAAACCATGAAGCTAAGGAACAAGATTAGCACGATCAAGCAGTAAAGCATCATTTAATAATTCCTTAGAAGAAGCATACAAAACAAATTTATTTGGAAAGTAATCAAGTTAAAAAAAACGTATTCAGAGCTAAAATAAGAACATTCCTAATTCAATGTCTAATACAAGAATGAAAGATATTTAGTATGAATAAGTGTGAACGTTCAAATGAATGACAAGAGGAAATAATTCAAAGAGTTTCAACTAAATATCAAATGAAGATGACATGGAGAGTACATTAAAGGAAACATTTCCTTATTCATGGAGGCACAACGTGACAAGATGATTGACGAATCAATCACAAAACATTAAATGGTTAACATTCATATAAGAAGATTAAAAGGAAACAATTCAAATTGTTTCACACGCTCAAAGACGTGCATAATTCAATCAAAGCAGAAGTTATCAAATTCAATGTCTAATGAAAAGAAGATGATGAACAAAACACAATAGTGAAGGATATGATATAAATACTCAAGATTATAATATTGAAGTATCAATGTTCATATTTGGACAAAGAAAGAAATAATTCAAATTATATTTAAAGTTCAAGGTGCATAAAAATCTATCAGATTAAAGAACTTCCATATCCAACATTAAATGGCTATGTGAACAAGAGAAGAGTTCAAATTTTCAACGATCATAATCTGAAAGCTATGTAAGGACCTTGAAGATGAATAATACTACAACACAAGAGACCACAAATATACAATGTGATCAGACTCTATTGTGTGCATAGTCTTACTCTGACTGTATTTCATATTTGCTATTTAGAGCACTTATTGTTTGGGGAATGAGCCATACATTATAAATCCTTCACTGTGTGAAGATAACCTTGTGCGCTTTCATTGTTTTTGGATTGAAAGTGTTTCTCACTTGATGAAAGGTCTTAGTCTTAGGAAGAGATTAAGACTAGCTACCTTGAGAGATGTATAATACTTTTACCTGGAGAGATGAAGAATACTTGTATTTGGAGAGGTGTAGAATGCATGTATTTGAAGAGGTGTAAAATACTTGTTACCTGGAGAGGTACTTCGTACCTAAAGAGGTGTACAATACTTGTACTTAGAGAGGTTTAGAATACTTATGTACCTAGAGAGGTGTACAATACTTATGCAGAAAAAGGCTCTTAAGCAGGTTGCTTGAGAGGATTGGATGTAGCCTAAGAATTGGATGAGCCAATATAAAATCTGCGTGTACTTCTCTCTTTCTCTCTTTATCTTTTATCTTTTAGATATTGTATTTGCTGCGATAATTTTTCAGGTACTCGAATAGAGTCCAGGCTCTATTCAACCCCCCTTCTAGATCCAATTGTACCTTCATTTGGTATTAGAGCTAACCTCTGGAGTTATCTCTCAACAGAACTTGAGAAACGATCCTAAAACAAACTCAATGGAATTTGAAGATCAAGTTGTTAACAGGCCACCCTTGTTCAAGGGAGAGAAGTATGATTTGTGGAAGCTAAGGATGCCACCGTTTCTTGAATTTAGCAACGTTGATCTTCTAAGTATTGTAAAGAAAGATATCTCCCGTATTCTTGATTCCTTTGGAAATTTTACTAACCAGGAATCATGTAATGAAGAAAAAAAGAAATTATATCAACTCAATGCCAAAGCTAGGCATATTCTCTTGTGTGTGTTGTCTGAAGAAGAAACATCTAAAGTCCATGCTATGACGAGCGCAAAGGATATACGGGAGACAATTACATTTTCTCATGAAGGATTTAAGGAGGTAAGACAAAATAAGCTTACTTTATTGCAAACTCAATATGAAATGTTCAGGATGGAAGAAAACAAATATATGCAGTCAATGATAGCCAGGCTACAAAAACATCCTAAACAATGTCAGATCTTTGGGAACAATCATAAGTTAATATGACATAAATGACAAAGTTCATAGGAGTCTCCCACTAAAGTGAATAGTGCAGGAAACAACACTCAGAGCTTCCAAGGTGACGGAGAACAATCCCAACCACCAAAACAACCAAGCTCAAAAGAGATGAAGTTTTGATCAAAAGTTAGTTTTCTAGAGAATTCTTGATCCAATCCAATCTTGTGGTTGGATGAAGTCATGGAGTAGCGATGAAATTGATTGAAGATTTGCACCGAAAATGGTGAGGTTTTGAAAGTGTTTGAGGTACTATGAAGAATAAAGTGGTCTGACCAACTTTCTTAGGGTTTTGCTAGGCCTAGTAGGCTCTCTAGCAAGGGTGATTTGGGAGAGAATGAGTTTCAAAATTTGAATACTTCATTCATTAAATGAAAATCTGAATACATGAGGTTTATTTGAGGTATTTATAGATGAAAATAGTGAATGTAGCTTGCTCCTTAAACTACCATAACCCTAGTTAAGGAAGCTTAACTATGGTGAAGTTTTGTGACTTAAGGAGGGTCATCTATGTCCTCTTAAGATACTCTAGAGACCTTTGCTTGTGTGACAAGTGAGGGTTTCTATAATATCTTTGATTCATCTACATAGTACTTTTGAAAGTAAATCAAAATACAGGTCCTATATATGAGTATTCTACTATTTACATTTTATGTATAACTAGAAGTAATTATGGAGCACATGAGAAGAGTCTTTTGACTATTGTCTCCTTTATCTATTCTTCTAGTCATGGCACAAGTCAAAGGTCCTATATGAGTGGTGTTGGAGGGTCCTCCGCCAATTCTCCTTTTGTAGCCTTGTAAAATTGTATAAAGTGAATAGGATTTCAATTTCAGTAGTTAATTTATGTATAGGAATTTTGAGCCTAGTATTTGGGCCATTTAATCTAAGATTGTAGGACTTTAGAGAAGCCAAGAGGGATGCCTACATGGCACACACAAGGTGCCACATAAGCTTCCAACATGGCACCTTCCTTTCCCTTCCTTCATTCTCCACAAGGTGACTCTTCCTCTTCTTCATGAAGCACATGGGGTGCCTCATGCATGCCTTCTCCACTCCCCTATGCCACATGTCCAGTTGCTAATGAAGAGATTTTACAGACTTGGATTGCAACATTGCAACCCACCAATGGAGAGTTTTTAAGTTGCCACATGGCACTCTATGAATGGAGAGTTTTTTTAGAGTTCTAATAGTCACTTTAAGGGACTTCTAGCTCTATAAATACAAAGCTTATCTTATGTAATTCTTAGACTTTAATTGTGTAATGAATTTATGCTTGTTTGGTTTCAAAATTTCTCTCAAATCTATTTTTTCTCTTGCTCTAACTCTTTTGTAGAATTCTTAGAGATAGTTCGAAGGTTGGCCTAACCTCCTTCATAACACCATTCTTCTACAACACCAATTGTTCCAAACTCATTTTGACCCATTTTTTTATCTTATCTTTTGCTGCCATGTCTTCTCCATTCAACAAAGTCATTCCAAACCTAATAACATTAGAAGGATCCAATGAGAACTCCATCACAAGGACCTAGAAGCCATGTCATTGGAAGAGTTGGTAGGGATTTTGATTATCCATGAACAAGTCCTTCAACGAGACGATAAAACCATCAAAGGCAAGAATCTCACCCTTAGAACATCGTACAAAGCAAAAAAGGAAAATTCGCTAAAAGTCTTTGAAGCAACTGAAGTTCTATCAAACGATTCAGACACTAATGATGAAGATCTTGCTTTCATCACTTAGAAATTAAAAAAGATGTGGAAAAGAAAAAGAAATTTTGTAAAAGATAGATGATATGGTAAAGATGGCAAAGGAAGCCAATATGCTATGGCTGCAACAAACTTGGAAACATAAAATTTGAATGTCCAGATCAAGAAAAAGAGAAGGATCAGAAAAAGTCACATAGGAAATCTTTCAGACTCAAAATCTGATGAAGAAGCACACCTTGGTCTTATGGCAGACGCATGGTACTTCTAAGATTGTGAAGAATCTGAAGAAGATGTGACCTTTCTAACATTTACTCAGTTAGAGAAGCATACTTACTATTACCCTCTTATAATGCATGTATCAAATCCAAATTTAAAAATCTAAGTAAGTAAAACTACTAGCTTTGAGTTAGATAGCCTAAGTAAAAGAAACATACAACTTTCACAGACTAATGACAAACTATGGGAAGAAAATAAGAGATTAAACCAAACCTTAGAAGCCAAGAAAACACACCTAAATAAGATTCAAAAATAGGTACTATTGGCAAAAATTTTTTTTAGGAAAAATAGAAACTATAAATGATAAATCTATAGAAAGTCTAGAAACTGAAAACTCCACTTTAAGGAAAATTATTTTTCAACCAAACTTTTGTAAAAAGTTCCTAAACATTCTGGTAAGAAGCTCGAAGAGCTTACAAAATAAAATAGGAACAAGCTTTAAAAGTAATTCTACATCTCATAAGGAAGTTTTTCAAAAAAGACCCAAAGTCGTATGGTTCCTAAGGACAAAATAATATCTCTTGTAGATATTCTCAATGTAAGTAAAGAAACCCCTATCATGGTACTTAGTGGCTGTTCACGTCACATGATGGGAGAAAGGTATATATTCCAAAGCCTAAAACAAAAGAAAGGAGGAAAAGTAATCTTCAAGGGAAACCAACATGACCAGATTGGTAGTGGTCAAGTAAGTCTAAAACCTTTTGTGTATTAGTAAGGTTCTACTAGTAGATGGTTTGAAACACAACCTTATGAGGATAAGTCAATTATGTGACAACGGGAATAATGTTATCTTTGAAAAAAACTAATGTACAGTCTACCAAAATGATGTAACCAAAATATTTGTTGCTAGTACACGAGTAACCTTTATAAAATTGACATGGATTAGTTATCAAGTCAAAAGGTTTCATGTCTGAAAGGAAAGAAGATCATTGGATGTGGCACAGAAAGTGTGGTCACGCTAGTTTGAGATTATTCTCTAAAATAGTAAAAGATGATCTTGTAAGAGGTCTGCCAACAATATCATTCAATGACAATCTTCTTTGTGAGGCATGTGTCAGGGGAAACAATTCAAAAGCTCATTTAAGACAAAGAACTACATTTCCGCTCAAAGAGCTCTTTAGTGGTAAAAGATATAGTCATGTGTATTGTGGATGACTTTACTTGATGGACATGGGTTAAGTTTCTTAAACATAAAGATGAGTCTTTCAAGGTCTTATGTAATTTCTTTAAACAAATTCAAAATGAAAAGGTTTTATCCATCATTACCATCAAAAGTGATCATGGTAGTGAATTTGAAAATGAAAACTTTCAAGTCTTTTGCGAAAATTATGGTATCAACCATAACTTTTCTACTCCCAGGACATTGTAGAAAAATGGTGTTGTTGAGAGAAAGAATAGGTATTTATAGGAAATGGCTCGAACGATGATAAACAAAAATTCAACTTCAAAACGTTTTTTGGGCTGAAGTAATTAACACATGTTATTTACAAAATCGTATTTACATAAGACCATTGGAAAATAAAACTCACTATGAAATATGGAAGATCATAAAACCCAAAATATTTTACTTCCATCCTTTTGGAGTCCAATGCTTTATTCTAAACACCAAGGAGAGTCTTGGTAAGTTTGATTCCAAAAGTGTTGAAGGAATCTTACTGGACTATTTTGAAACCTCTAAAGCTTATAGAGTATACAACTCTAGAACCAAAGTGGTAGAAGAAATCATCCATGTAAGATTCAATGACTATATACCTGATAAGAAATTATCAGAACAAGAAAACTCGTCTAGTTTTAACTGGCGGGAATTAAAATAATACTTATCAAACAATCAATCAAAAAGGCCATACGATCTCACAAAACCTCTAGATGATCCAGAAGCGGACGACATCAGAGAGTCAGCAGGGAAGCACTCAACGCTTATAAAGAACCACCATGTAGACATTATCATTGGTGATGCAAGAAAAGGTGTGTTAACAAGATCCAAAGAAAAAGATCAATCAGATGTGATTTCACAACTTGAGCCAAAGAATGTCAATGAGGCTTTGGAAGATGAGCATTGGATAAGATCCATGAAGGAAAAGCTAGAGAAGTTTCTAAAGAACAATGTCCGGACACTCGTTGAAACCATCACATTGGGAAATGAATAATTGGAGCTAAGTGGGTGTTGAGAAACAAACTGGATGAGCAAGACAAAGTTGTGAGAAATAATGTTAGACTTGTGATTTAGGGCTACTAACAATAAGGAGGTGTTGATTCTACTGAAACCTATGCTCCCGTAGCACGATGATACACTAGTAGAATCCTATTATCATTTGTTGTGTTTAGTAAGACAAGACTGTACCAAATGGGTGTTAAAAGAACATTCCTAGATGGATTCTTCAAGGAAAAAGTCTATGTTGAAAAACTGATAAAGTGCAATTTGTAGAAAAAATCATAGTTACAAAGGCATGTAAAATAGGAAGAATATGTACAATTATCAACAAGAAAGCATGCCTATCACTCCAACCACTATTGCACAAGAAGAACATGAAAAGAATAAGGAAACTACAAAGAATTAGGCAGAAAAGTGCAGAAAACAAACAAACAAGGATGGAGCATTAGATCCAATTCGCCCAACGCATGGAGAATGACTCAAAAAATTGAAGATCTTGAGAATGCTTAGCACATCCCTATTTGCTGAGGGAATTAGAGCTAGAACATCAAAAGATTCCAGAGACAGTGCTAAGCGAATGGTAAAGGGTTGGGTGAATATAATACTTAACCATGACGAAAGCCCAAATTCGCTCAGGAGGGGATCAAGCCTAAATGCACCAAAGTTGGGACTAAGAGGGTTTTCCTAGGAGCCTAAGCCAATATGATACTTTTGGAGTTATTGTTGTTTATAGATGCATGCTTCTTTTTCTATATTCAATGGTGAGGAATGATCATGGATTGTCCGTAGAGCATGGATGAGACAAGAAGGTGATTTCATGTTTTTGAACCCTATTTAGTCAGCCATAGGATTCAATGGTTGCAGAGTGCATAGCTGAGACTATGGTGAAGTGATCCATATTAATGCAGAGGTAAGTCATAACAATGGCTTATTTCTCTATATAGCCTAGCACGAGGAATCAACTTGGTTTGGCCAAATAGGAACATGGATTTTGAATAAAACATTGTATTTATAATTAACAACAACAAAGAAAATTCACAAAGTCATTCCAATTCCAACATATGTTATATTATTATTTCCTTGCTTCAGTAATTTGTCTAATACTTCACCTCTCAATCTAAATATCTATTATTATTATTATTATTATTATTATCCCTTGGACTTGAAAAGGAATTTAAGCCAGTAGGCATCACAAAATACAAGCAAATGATTGGATCCCCACTTTATCTCACAATATCAAGACCTGACATAATGTAGAGTGTATGTATATCTGCTCAGTATTAAGCAGACCCAAGATAAGTTTATCTCAATGTTGTAAAGAGAATATTAAGATATTTCAAGGCAAGTTGCAACCTTTGTCTTTGCTATAGAGCTCGCTAAAATTACTAGTGCAGGATGTCACTTCATCATAGGTAATCTCATTTCATAGTCTAGGAAGAAGCAAGGGACAATTGCTTTGTCCACAACAGAAGTTGAATATTTTTCAGTAACATACTGTTGCACACAATTGATATGGATCAAGAATCAAACTGTTGAAGACTGTGAAGATTCTACTCAACTTTCATGAAGAAGTGTTTGATGAATAAAATATGTTTGAAGGTGTATAAATATATATATATATATATATATATATATATATATATATATATATATCATGGTCTTAGTTAGGATAGAGTTGTTTAAGTACCCTTTTTCATTTTGATTCAACCTCATATCTGACAGCCATGGTGATGATCTTTAGCACAAGGATCTTTTAAAAGGAGTTTTAAAATCTGCTGAAGTTTTTCAAAACTGATTTTATTGCACTAACTTTTAATATGTTGTTTGATAAAAACAATTGATTCATTTATACTGCACCAAAACTATTTTGATTTTTGAAAATTCAGTTTTGTCTCCAAAATTCAGTTTTTTTTTACATATTCTGTTTTTAACTGATCAAATGTTGGTTATGTTACCACCAAGTGCTTTTTCAATATAAATCTGTTCTTTCAACTTTTAATTTGTTGTTTTAAAACTATTTTGGGAAAAATGTTTTGATTTGAATTCTATAAAAGGAGAGCTATATCTTATTTCAAATCATCCCTTGCCATACAAATTGCTTACTGTTTTCAAGAGTTTTTGTGAGGTTTTCAAGTGAGTATGTTTTTGAAAGTTTTTCTTAGAAACTTTTGAAAGTGCTTGTGCTGGTTTCATTTTGGCTTGGGAATAGAAGTTTTGTCAAGTGATGCAGTTGTTGGGGATGCAATTTGAATTCCTTAGTCTGCAAACAAGGTGTTATTTTTCCTAAATCTCTTTCTTTTTAAAGGTGTATTTGTGTATGCTTCTTGATAGGGCTTCTTGAAGTAGAAAATTGCTGAAATAGTGTTTTTCAGCTTGTATCTTTGGTTCTTGAAGGGTTCAAGAACTGGTTTTCTGTTATCTTTTGTAAGAGATTGTTGTGAATTAATGGAATTCATCTTAGTGTGAGATGGGACTAGATGTAACTAAGTTTTTAGTGAACCAATATAAAATCTTGAGTGTTTTTCTGCCCTTATACTATTTGTCTTTGAAATTTGGAAAAACTGTAAAACTAGTTTAAAAATGAATATGTTGTTTCAAGATTAAATTTTTTGTTTTCATGCACCTCTTAACTTTGTTGTTTTCTGCTAACTAAATGCTAAATGTTTTTTTTTAAAAAAAAAAAAACTGCAAAGTGCTTTGTTAATTGAATCTTTAATGTCGTGAATCAAGTGACTATTAAGGCATCACAGATTAAAGAACAACTTCTATCAACTCTGTTTTGAATCTGAATTTAAACAACTTGATCCTAATTGATTTCTATTTTAAATTTCAAATTTTTCTTATCAAACTAAAATCAAATCTCAATAAGTCTTTGTGTTTGAAAACTTATCAAGATCTTTTAAGTTTGAGTCCTTCATGGTTTAGATCATACTGTAAACAAGTAATCTTGAATTAAAACAGTTTCAAACATACTGTATTAAATCTGTCTTGAAAAATACGATAAATGTAAAAGCAAACTGATTTGAGTTTAAATTCAAAGTCTAGAATTTAATCAGTTGTTTTTTATACTAGCCTGTTATATCTTTCAAAAATCTCTCTGCTTGATTAAATTGAATATGTTGTTTTCAGAAACAATTATTTTTTACTGTCAGCGTTGCCTAAATAAGTATCTTGCGAAAATTAGACTAAGTACAATTCATCCCTCTCTTGAAGTTAGACTCTCATAGAATAGAGATTTTAAAAACTAAGAGATCTTTTGGGAATTAGTGTTATTGAAGGATGTTTAAACAAACTTTTTTGGAGTTTTGGTGCAGATTCAACATACAACACAAAGAAACAACAAAATTTGAAAACAGATAACTCTACAACAATTAAATTGAGATGAACCGAACTAAACAACAAGAACAAGAAGAACAACCCATAGAAATTCAAGAAACATGTATAACAATGAAAATAGTCGGTAGAAATTAAAAATAATCGGTAAAAATTGAAAATAATCTGATGCAATTCTTCTTGATTGTTGGATGGAATTGATGGAAGGCAACATAAGTCTTGTAGATTTGTGGAGGAACCACTGAATGACTATGGAGGTTTATGGGTTTAGGAGTGAGTTTACAAGGTGAAATGACCGAGGAAGAGGTTATGAAAACTTTCTTGAGTTTCTAAGAACGCAAGAAGCATCATAGAGAGAGAGACTTTGAGAGAATGTGCTGAGAATTTCAGAAACATAATTTCATATATCAATCAAGTATGAATTTAAAAAATAGGAGTCTCTTATTTATAGCCTAAGGAGACTCCTAAAATGATTGTTAGAGTTATAAAATGTTCTCCATTCATAACATGCCATGTAGCAATCCTATGTACAAAAAACTCTCCATTCATAGGTTTCCATGTGTCATTGAATGATTGGAGAGTCATGTACAAGGCGCCTAACTTACTTCTTAATGAGCTTGAAGAGTTATTTCCCATGCAAAGGAAAAGGCGCCCAAATTATATGTCTTGTTTGGAGAGAATTATATTGCTATTCTAAAGTTGGCTCAGAAATACAAAGCCAGAAAATACTATTCTACTATTTAAAAAAATTATACAAGACTATGGTAGATATTTTCTTCTGTATTTTTCCAAGTTTATCCTCTACTCTTAGTTGAAAATAATTGTGGCTTTAGCTTGGATAGTCTTCCAAAATAAACAATGGAAACTGAAAATAAACTGTGGAAACTTACAAAATAATGAAGAACATATGGAGAAACACAAGAATATGGTGCAAAACACTCAAGAACAACCATATTTTTTATTAAATCTTATCTAGAGCCTTGCTCTGATCCACCTGATGCAATCCTTCTTAAGTGTTGAGTGGAGATTGATGGAAGGTAGCAGAAGACTTGTAGATTTGTTGAGGAAGCATTGAATGGCTATGGAGGTTTTTGGTTTGAGCGTGAGTTTACAAGGTGCAAGGGCTACGAAAGAGGTTAGGCAAACTTTCTTGAGTTTATAAAAATGCAATGAGCATCATAGAAAAGAGACTTGGATAAGTGTGATGAGAATTTTATAAACACAAGGAGACTCCTAAGATGACTATTGAGTTCTAAAAATACTTTTCATTCCTAGCATGTCATGTGGCAAACCTAAGTACAAGAAAATATCCACCCATGAGTTGACACATGGCACAAGAGGATTGAAAAGTCCTTTATAAGAGGCACCTTACTAGTCTTTAGGAGAAGCTTGAAGAGTCACTCTTTGCAAGGAGAAAGCGCCTAAAGGAAGTCTTGTTTGGAAAGAAAGATAATACAACGCCATAAAATACTATTATACTATTTTACATTTTATACAAAACTAAGGCAAATATTATCTTTTGTATTCTTCCAAGTTGATCATCTGCTCTTAGTTGATAAGAATGGTGACGACTTTAACAAGGATAATCCTCCACCACTAGTGCAAGAAGACTCAATGAAGGCAGTAACACAAATACATATCAAGGTAAAAAATTAGAGCTTGAGTTGACCAACAACATTTAGGGATCCATGTTTGATGTTCTTAACTTCTCATCCTTGTGCTTCATTGTAAGATATACCATGAGTTGCTAAATTTATCACGTTGATATTGAAAATAAATGTGATATTTCTTTAGTTATTGTTATTCATAAATGCTTGTCTTCTTTGAAATTCAAGTCTTGTTGGTTTCATAGTATACTTAATGCTTAATGGTGAGGAACAATGAACAATGAACTCGAATAAGGATCGCCTTTGTAAGTAACAATATTTCATAAAAATATATGCAACCAACTTTTATCATCATATCACTTCATTTTGAAAGATATCACTACTTTGGTAAACTTTAATTCCCTGAGGATACGACAACTCTGAATTGTACTATGGTTGACTCGGTCTGCTTGCTTGTATAATGATTTTAAATCCGCCCCCATCAACATATCAAAAATTCTTAGAAGTTGTCCTTGTTTTGGTTTACACGAAATTTCTTTAAAAACAAAAACATGTTAGCCAAATTTGCTTAGGTTGTTTTAACTTGTTGCTTAACTTCTTTTGATTTTAGTTCATAAGCAAAAATCTAAAAAAATTTCATAAAAACTTGTAGTAAAACCATGCCATATATCTCGAGTTTCTAAATTTGAGTTCCTTTCCTTAATATAATACATGCATTTGTAGTTGAATAAGAGTGCAAGTTTCATCTTATTCGTGAGTTGTGTTCAAAATTTGGGTACATAAAAAGAAAATTGGTGGCCTCTTGAATTGCAAAATAAAATAAAAGGGAGAGATAAAAAAATACTTGGTGGGTCAAGACTTTACCAGAGAAAAGGAAAGAGAGAGAAAATCTAGAACAATTCACATTGACTCATTGGTGCATTTCCTAGTTTCTACTAGTTGATTGTGTAGTTTCAAGTATCTTTGAGTGGTTCATTGCCTTCATTTTCTTCCTGTGAAAACTATAGCTACATACTATTATGTGTTCATGCTTAAACTTGAGTTTTGATTTTTGTTTAAGAACTCATAATCTAAAGTTATTCCATGGGTTCTCTTTGTGTGCTAGCTTTCAAATTGTGCCTTACTTTGTTGCTTGTCTTCTCTTCTATCTTCTTTTGAGTATTGTCATTTTTCCTTTATTACTTGATGTTTACCTTTCTAATTTGAGCATTTCTAGTTTTAATTGCTTCCTACTCTGCTTGAAGTCATTTGGAACTTGAAACTTTTATTTAAGCTTTTTGCTTGAAACTCACCCCTATAAGGTAGCATCTTATCTTAGGTGTAGGTGGGAGACATAATGGAAGGTTGCTTGCATACAAGACTTTGAGGACAATGAGCACATTTGAGAGAGGCTAAACACTTGATTCTAAAGTAGTATCCTAGGTGTTGGTGGGAGAGATAGTAGATGGTTGCTTGCATACAAGTTTGGAGGACAAGGAGCACATTTGAGAGAGGCTAAACTGATGGAGATCAAGCTCAAGTGGACATGGAGGCCAATCACCAAGATCAAGAAGAGGTAGAGGCTCAAATGGAGGACGCCCATGGAGGTCAAAGCCCACCTCAAAGGCTTACAAGAAGCATG
>Ga0123342_1002400_pt1 | contig 31100 bp, 11 predicted proteins | sample Turbeawhitnodule_FD_89960 | JGI IMG/M metagenome (GOLD analysis project Ga0123342, IMG submission 89960) | Root nodule microbial communities of legume samples collected from Mexico - Turtle bean Mexico white nodule | ecosystem: Host-associated > Plants > Roots > Nodule | place: Mexico: Nepantla... | reverse complement strand
TTTTCTTTTTTTTTTCTTTTCTTTTTCTTTTCTTTTCTTTCTTCGAATCCTGCCGCTCACGTTTTTGTTCTTCTTTTCTTTTTTTTTCTTTTCTTTTTTTTCTTTTCTTTCTTTTCTTTTCTTTCTTTCTTTTTTAAATTTCTAAATTTTATATATGTATTTTACGAAAAGTAGGGGAAATTATATATATGAAATACAAATTATTGACCTTACTTTTAAACTAATTTGGATCTGATTCCAATTTGTTCTTACCCATGGATATACCTTTTAGATATGAATTTTGAACTCAGTGACACACATGCCAACTTTATTTTCCCAGATAGTATACAAATAACACAGTTTTTCGGTTTTTGAGAAATTAAATTCTGAAATTAATTTTATTTTTTCATTTAATTTAAAAATTAAGGATAATTAAAAAATTAAGTTAAATATTAATGGTTTAGAATATAAATATTGATACATAAAATTGTGAATAAAAGTGTAGAAATTAAAAAAAAAAAATGAGAAAGTATAGTATTTTAGGGAAAAAATAAATTAAAATTAGTAATGTATAAAAGTAAATTTAGTAAGAAATAATATTTTACAGATGAAGTAAAAATTTATATTGTAGAAAAATAAATTAATTTAAAAATTAGTTAATTAGAAGATTTTTTTAAAAGAAATAATTTTTTAAAAAGACGAATATATTTAGAAATAATTACGCAATATTATTAGTAGGTGTTTGTTTATAAATAATTTACATATTAAGGAAATGAAAAAAAAAATAGAATAGAAGTTTAGAAATTTATAATTTAAAAAAAAATTGTGAATGGTAATTATATTTAGTAATACTATTTGTGAGAAAAGAAGGTAAGAAATAGAAATTTATAAAAGTTATTTTAACGAGAAAAAATAATTAAGAAAAAAAGGTAAAAAATAATAATTTTGGAAAATAAATACACTAAGAAGTAATTAATTAGAAGAACATAAAATTAAAAGAAAACAGTTTCAGAATATTAAATATATTTAGAAGTAATTATGTAGGTTTTTGTTGATAAAAATAAATTTTAATAAATTATTTAATTTACAAAATGTTGTGATATATGATGTTTAAAGATTTTTAAAAGCAAATATTACAAAAAAATTACGATAATTTGATGTTAAATTAAAAAATAGTAATAATATTTTAAATAAGTTATACTATTTAAAAAAATTTAATACATCATTTTGAAATTTAATTAACAACATATGTATGAGTAAATAATTTATTTATTAATACTAATAACATATTAAAAAATATAATATAATTAATTATGTAAAGTTGAGAAAAATAAAATAAAAAGGTTAAGAGAGTAGTTTTGTACATGTCCTTAAGTGCCTGAAGTAACAATAGAAGATTATTCCAGAAAATCAATGAATATAGTTACATTGTTGGACACATTCTAAATGTTCTTAATAATGAATCATTATAGATAGACAACAACACATTACAACGCCCCTTTATTTATTTTTATTATTAACTTGTTCTTATCCATGTAGAGAAACAAGCCTTCTAAAACGCAGTATTATTAATGGCACTGTCGGCCATTTTATTATTATTGTTCCTTCAAAGTTCAACAAAAAGGCACCACCACTTCCATTTTTTTTGTCTCAACCATTTTATCAATTGTGATTTGTTCTCAGCTTTATATTTCGACCAACAAAACAAATATGCTTCATGATTCTACAGAGTTCGTAAATCACATTGCTGCCTTCTACGATGAAAAAAATTGTTAAATTATTATGCTATTTCATAATTTTTTAAATTAATTTCTAATGAAATTTTAAAATTTAGCATTAATTTCCTATCTAATACTTTACAGACATTAGTAAGTAACTGTAGATAAAACTTAAAGAACATAGTTTTTTTCTTTTCTTTTTTTTAAGTTGAATGTATATTCTTAATCGATTGTTTAAGACGGGAGGTTCATTTTGGAGAGAAAAGTCAACAAATTATTGCTCAACTTTTACCAATAATAGATTGCGACAATAAATATCATCACTAACTTGAATAATGCATTACCTACCGTGTGTCTTCAAAATTATATATATTAAATAAATATTACCATGTGATAGAATTTATATATTTATTTCAAAAAATATATTATTTAAATATCTGAATGTCTTATCAAGTCTATTAGTTTAGATTTTCGAATTTAACTTCTTAATTCTTTTGCGTGTAAAATCCAGAATCTTGAACCACCAATCAATTCGTGTAGTATAACCAAATGAAAACTTAATTCTAATTTAAATAATTTTTTTTTTCACAATTCAAAATTACACATGGTATGTATAAAAATATAGGTTGCACGTGAAGTCATCAACTAGTAGTGTGATTACAGCACTAACAAAATTTATAATTATAACTTTCTTGTGCATGAATTCACAACGACTCACTTAACCTTTTATTTTCTATAAAAGTTTGTGTTTTAAAACTGAGGGTTCAATTTGAATTTAATTTTTAAACAATTTAATATAAAGCTTCTTAGAGTTCATTCATAGATGTGTGTTATTATAGTATGAATATTTTATATGAATTTCCTAATTTTATATTTATATTACGTCTCAACATTTTAATAATGCCTCATTGATAGTTATTAGTATATATATTAATATACTATATTAAGGTAATTATCTATCCACGTCATATATAAATATAAATATATATATATATATATTAAAGAAATAATATAAAACAATGTAATGTTCAAACTCTCTAACTTTATACTTAAAGTATTAAAGTAGAGTGAACTTTAAGTCTAACTCAACCCCATAAAACCGATTCATAGGATTGAGGTTTACACCCACTTATATACAATGAAAAGCTCTAATATCTAGTCGATGTGGGATCTCCAACATACATCACATTTACATACACAAGTAATTAGTTATCCATATAACTTTCAATTCACATCTCATATTAAAATATTAAAGCAAAAATCAATTCTTGATTGACTAATATTCAAAAAATAATCAATTCTTTATTTACTAATATTAAAAAAATAATGTTTAAGAAGATTCATGCAAAATACATATAAAAAATATGTTTTATATACTTAACTTATACTTTGTTAAAAATCATTTTCCTGAACAAATTTTAAGTTTGTTGAGTGTTCAATTGCCTACTTGATTTAGATTGAGATTCATTTAGTGAGATCAATCTTCACTGAGCAAATTTAGTTAATTAATTAAATTCTAAGTTGCTATGGTTAAGATTCATTGAACTAAATTAACTATCATTAACCAAGAAATGAAAAAACCAAAATTTTCACAAAATCTAACGCAATAATCCAATTTTAACATATTTCATAACCTCATTACAACATCAATTAAAATCAAAATTACATTATTTAATCAAAATGTAGCCTATCGGTTCAACAACTCAGTAAAAATCTACACTTAAACATATAATTTCAAAATGTAACCGATAAATTCACCAATTTCGTAAAAAACACTACAATTAACATTACTCTAACAGAAGTTTTAATTGGCCCAAAATTGTTCTACATCCGTGAGTATCTCACTAGTATTATTTGATCAAGAAAAGAATGAGAATTATATTTAATAAAGATGGGGAAATATAGTAGAGAATGAAAAGAAAAAAAATGTTTAGATAGACTCTGAGTATTGTAAAACAAAATAACTAAATTATTAAATTATATTTTATGTAAATAAACTTAAAATTTGGCATAGTGATGTCTAACACGAAAATTTTATAAAAAAAAAAAACTTAAAATTTTAATGTTTATTGTTTTTAAAACTATCCATAATAAATATAAATATTGGGTGCACGTATTTAAATAAAGTAAAATTTAAAAGTAAATTATTTAATGTAAGAAAAGTTAGATGTATAATAAGAGAAGATTAACTAAATATTGTTGAAAATAAATACTTAAAATTATAATAGAAAAAGGAATACGGTTTGGTGTATTGTTAATTAAATTTACTATCGTATAAATAATAAGATTAATTTACATAATTTAATATTTTTTATTGATTTTTTTTAAAATAATTTATTACTAGAGTAAATTTTTTTATTACATAAACCATATTTCTAAAACCTTTGGTTAACATATGATTTACTGTTTACAAAACTGTATTTATTGTATTTTAGTCACAATCGAAGTGGTTCAAAATGCTAAAAATGATAGAAAATAGGGGACAATTTGTGACATCCATATTTTTACTCATATTTGATAATATATTAAACATGTAATATCTAATTAACATATAAAGATATACTACTTTCTCATATTCTATATCAAAATATATCTCTTTTCTTATGAATTTTAATATATTCACAAAAGTTTACAAATAAAACATTCAAAATAAAAATACCTCATCTTCTGGTTGTTCATTGTTGAGCTCTATTACCTGCAACTTCAGTTGCTTCCGTGTAATTTCATTATCATCACATGTTAAAGAAAGCAAACACAAACAAATGGTAAGGTAGTTATACAAAAAAAAGTCTATGTAATTTCAATTTCAAATTAATAAACATAATTCATCAAGTCTCATATAATTTCTCAAATCATCAAGTATTAAAGTTCACAATTCATCTTTCACATGTTAGACTTGACTCACACCACATAAACACTTGATTCTACTTCTAAAAGACTTGTGTATTGAAATTAGCATCTTGAGATCTGCAACACCTGTCATACTACTCGTTGTGAATCCACACATGCACATAAACATCTGAATACCTCATCATTTCATCATCTCATATGACAGGGTAAATTCCTATGACTTAAAAGACCAAATTATATTTCAAATCGCAGACAGAATCATATGAACCTTCATTGACTCTCACCAACTGAATAACTTTATCTATGTGATTCTAGTAAGATGTCTCATTACGAGCCTGACAGATCAATGCACCCTATCTTGATCGGGCAGTCTTGTAGTCTTTGCTGCCAATAGTTTAATGATGGACTCCGATCTTCAAATTGATAATCAAGGAAGTCAAAATCTTAGAAAGAATGAGAGGAAAGGAGAAAATGGAATTTCTAGAGAGATGGTGGTTCTTTTGAAATGAAACTTGAATAACTAAATTTTCTATTTATATATTCTTCTCATTTTAATAAAATATTCAGGTATCATTTAAATTATACCACTTCTATTCTAAGATTAATTTTTAGATCCTTACACAATTTGTTTAAATTTTTAAAAAAATATTATTATAAATAAATAAGTTTTAAAACAATATCTTATTTAAAAAGTATATATGATTTACTTATTTTGAAAACTGTCTATTATTAAAATAAGTAAATTAGAAATTTTTTATTTATTTATTTCATTTAATAAGTTTTTTCTACGAAAATAAACACAAACAAAGTAATGATTAAAAAAAAAGGATGTTAACGTATAATTAATTAAAAAAATGTAATTGAGACGTTGTAAGTAAAATGAACTATTTAATTGGCTTACTTCCTTACAAAACTCAGTAAATTTTGGAATATTCATTAAGGAAATTCTACCATTAAATGCAACATTAAAGAAAGCAAGAATTTGGAATCCATAATTAGATTGTTGTGAACTGTACAAATTCAATCTTTAATAGAAATAATTATTGGTTAAAATTTAATTATCTTTTGAGAGATTCAAATATTTTTGAAACCAAACCTAAGAATACTAATAAATTAGGCTTATGAAAAAGTATAATACTAAGAACTATTATGCTGCTTCCTCTTTTTCTTTATATTAATGAATATAAAAAATATATATATTATGATCAAAATTCATTTAATGTTTTACATACATAAAAAGAAAAATTAATTAATTACACTTTCCTTTTTTATTTAATTTTACAAGCTTAGTTTAAATGATTAATGGTTATAATTCCACGTCTATATTAACAAAAATTACATTATATATAAAATTATTATAATAATATAAAAATGGTAAATACACATGGATAGTGTGTGTTGGTACAAAAAGAATATTCCAATTTAATCAGGAAAAAAAGTTACATCGAAGCATCTTAGTGGTGATTCTGTTTTTGTTGATTCATTATCGTTTGACTATTTTAAATTGATATGTCGGTCGATCTTGTAAATCAATTTAGTCATTTGCGCTAATGAAGACCAATCATTTTTTTATTTTTTTATAAAAAAGTAATGATTGATGGATTGTTGTGTATAATATTTTTATTCCATTAGTATAAGCTTTTTTTCGCAATATACTTATTTCAAAAAGTATTTCTATAAATATGAATTTGAGCAACATTAACTATAGAATAAACATATTCATTATTCGAAAATTCAGTTTTTGAAAAAATAAATGAACTGATTTTTCTCTAAATTTTTTATTAATTTTTTAAAACAAATAGAAAATCTCCCTAGAGCTGGGCTTCTAAAAATTGAATTTTAAATCAGTTTCTAACATTATGTTATACTGCTCATGAGACGCTTTTTTAATAATCGGATTCTGAGTATATTTTCAGCGTATTTTCAGAGTCTGACGACGTTGTTTAAGTTGAGAATTTGACTCTAAAGAATCGAATTCCAGCAATTTTTTCGAGACCAATTATACTACTTACATTGCGAATCTCTTTTCTCAGAAACTGAATACCATATTTATTCTTTTTAGGAAGTTTAAAATCATTAATTTAAAGTAAATCAATATAATATTACTTAATTTAAATGATTTCATTAAAAAATAATGGCAAAATAATAAATTATATTTGAAAATAATTTTAAAAAATAGTTTAAAAATATTATTTATTTATATTATATAAAATTATTTGTAGATTATTGAAAATTTTATGGGAGTAAATTGATAATTTAATCTTAAACTTATAAGAGTTGGTTAAATTAATAATAATATTAAAAAAATAGTAAAATGACCCTCAAAATTGTTGATTGTTTGATGGTGTTAATTATTTTTTTGAGAAATATGACTGAATTAATTTATGTGTTACGTGTTTGGATGACATGTAAAGTGATACAATAATTACTATGTAATAAAGACAAAATTAGCGAAGTTTAAGCGAACCATGTTTTGACCAGTTGAGGGACAATCTCTTTTCACTTTAAATTTTCCTTAAAAAAACAAAACTGGTTTCCTTTTTTCTCACATATGCGTCTTCATCTTCTACAGTTTCGAAGGCCTTTTCCCTTTCGCTTAGAACATGCTTGTTATCCTAATTGATTTTATTTATTTATTTTATTTTACTTTCTTTTTTGGTTACAAATGAACGAGATCATACACGTGGGTTAAAGGGAAAAATAAAATAAAAAGGTCTTATCCTCCCCTTTCTATTTACTTATTTATTTATCTATAATTCACATGTAAAACGTTCATTTAAATTAAAGCTTAATATTTCTACCATCCGACTTGAATTTTCTTTCTATTTTAGGTTGAGTTAGATTTAGTGTAACTTGGATTAATTGTTTTGCGGTGAAAGTTAATTGAGAAGTCATACTTCAACAATTTGATAAAAAGAAGTTGTTGCATTGTACCACTAATTGTCTCATAATAATGGTTTAGTATTTATAGACTTTTAGATAGTGTGACTCTTACTCTTTTATTATAACAAAATATGATAGTTTTTGAATTGATTATTTATACTATATTTTGGTATATATAATAAATATTAGTAAATACTTATGTTTAAAATAAAGTTTTGTATATATAAGACACTATCGAATAATGTAATGGTTATAAACATCTAATAAATAAAACATTGGAATTCATTTAATTTTTTTTACTTATAAAATTAACCTTAAAGATAGTGATATTTGTAATATTCCTAATTATATAATCTAAATACTATATTATGCCTAAGTAATTATCTAATATATAAATATATACATATAATCTATAAAGTATCTTAAAATATATTCTTCATAATATGGAATTTAATATATATATATATATATATATATATATATATATATATATATATATTAGGGTCTAGATAGTACTTACTACTGGCTTGAACAATTGTTTCACGTTCCTCAGTTGCTCCTCCCTTCGTCTTTTTTCTCATATTCGTCCTCTTGTACTCGCTCGGGAGTAAACCTGTAAAAGGTTGTCTGACGATCAAATAAGTGTTCTGTATTATAGTAAATGATATATTGATAAAAGTGTGCCTACAAAATTTGCTCTGAGAGCAAGTTCAGTTCTATTGCTATTTTCACTTGAGCGAGAATCCCCTTGCTTGAGCAAAAATAGATTCGAGAGCAACCTAAATTTTCACTTCATTTTCGTTTGAGTGAGACTCCTCTTACTTGAGTGAAAATGGACTAAAAAGCAAGGTAATTCTACTTTCACATTCTAATTTGAGCAAGGATCTTTCGCTTGAGCGAAATATTCTTGCTTGAGCGAAAATATCAGACAAAAATTTCATAAAACTGAAACTTTTCAAGATTTCACCCAAAAATCAATACTCAAACTTGTATTTTATAAAAAATCTAAAACCAAAAGAATATTACCTTGCTCAGAGTTAGATCGATACTCTCATTGAACTCCTAGGTCAACCTATATATCTATATATTCATGATTTCTAAACTAGATTCATTCAATTTCAAATTCAAACAACCAACAGTCGTCAATGTTTACACTTCAACTGATTCTTACTATAATTCAAACACATTCAAGAAATTCTTCATGTCACAACCAACATGTAAATTATATAGGGATCATTACTAGAAAATTATTAAATAGAAACCAAATTTAGAGACTGCAAATAATTAGTTGCTATATGACTAAATTAGATACTATTTTAAAGACTAAAAAAATTATTGGTTTCTAAAATAGTTTCTATTATTGATAAATAGTTTCTAACTTGGTATCTAGTTAGTTACGAAGGTTTTAACTACAAATTATTTAAATATCAATTTAGAAACTATTTATCAATAATATAAACTAATTTAGAAATCAATAATTTTTTTAGTCTCTAAAATAAGTTAATATAACAACTAATTATTTTTTCTCTCTAAAATTAGTTTCTAATTAATAATTTTCTTGTAGTGGGTGTTCAGAACCAAATCGATAAAAAAATAAATTTGGGTTATTTTAGATTTTTTTATAATAACGAAGTAGTTCAATTCGATTTGTGGTTTGAATATTCAAAACTGATTCAAACTAAATCGAACTCCAATATATTTTAATATATAATAATCATAATTATAATAATAGTAAATTATACATTTCAATCCAATTTTTCGTGTAAAATTTTTTCTTCCACCACTTCACAGGTTTGATTTGCAAGTTTCTTGAATTCTTATTAAGAAGTGAATTTAAGTCTAAATTCATCATCATAAACTAGCTTGAAAGTTAAGAATTGTCTTCACTTATATATTGTAAATTGACATTATTTCTATTGTAGATGTGAGATCTCCAATACTTTTTTCCTCATGTTGATGCATATATCTAGAGAGTGAAACTAGATTTAAAGTGAGGGGCTAACAATAACCATCGAACAAACCTCACTATGATATATTCTTATATCATATTAATAACTAAGTTTAAGTCTAGCTTAATCTTATAAAATTGTCTTGAAAGATGAAGATTATCCTCACTTATATACTATAAATTAACTTTATCTTTAGTTGATGTGAGATCTCTAACATCTCTTTATTATTGTCAAACTCCTTTTAAGGATAATACCATCATCTTCACACTCTCACTTGACCTATTATTATATTTTTTTATGTTTATATTCTTTAGTTAATCTTAAATTCTTTTCGCCATAATGGTTGGTTTTAAACTATAATAATATATGATTTTACCTTTTAATGATATTAAATATTTATTTTTATAATTTATTAGTTTATATTCAATATAGTTATAATAGTTTGAGTAACACATTTTTTTATTATATTTAAAATTAAGAGATGAAAAGAAAAATTAAATCTTTAATAAAAAAGAAATTAGAATAAGAAATTAAAAACCCACACAGATTAGCTTGGTTTGGAACATTTTTTATTTTATACCAAAATTGCATATATTTTTTATGTTTAGAACGATTCTTTTTTTATTTCATACCAAAGTGCATATATTTTTTTTGTTTGTGTTTGATTTGAATGTATTCAAATGGATCCTTAATTTAATAGTTGAAAATTGAAAATTTTAATATTTTAAAATACAAATTTTTAGTTAATATAATCAAATAAATTAAATAAATTATATTATTTTTATTTATAATTTTGGTTGAACTCCCATATAATTAGCAAATAAAACTCGTGACTTAAGAGATTGAGATGGATAAATTTTGAATTTAATATCAGAATGCAAAGTGATTTGAAATTCATTTAGACACTAATGTTCGATAATTTAAAGTTTCACATATTTATATATAATTTTGCTTATATTCCTTGACATTCACCGTCTTTGTATAAGAGGTGTAGTTTTCCTAAAATGCTTTTTTTAATTTTATTTATTTTTTATTATATTTTTTTTATTATCTTAGTCCGCAATCCTTTTTATGATAAATCGTATTAATCCCTTTCTAATTTCATTTTATGCATGTTTTTAAGGACAGAAACTTTCCTCCATTAGTTACTAATTTTATCCGACTTAAACTAAATTGCTTCTTATAAATGATAAATCTTTTCAGAAAATAAGAATCGACAACTGAAAAATTAAACTTGCCTTATGGGATGAACTAAGGTAAAAAAAAAAGTGAACAATGAAATTCAAGATTCACTAAAATTAATGAACATTCAAGTTTCAAAATGATACTTACTTATTTCAAAATTATTAATATTGAATAAGATTCCTCACTAGTGTGAAAAAATAATGTTGTATTATACTAATGAATTACAACAAAACAATGTCATTGTCGCCATAATGCTAATGACTTCAAAATTAGTGCACACTTCACTAATTCTCGCCATAATGCTAATGACTTGCAACAAAACATGTCATTGTCATTATATTAATTGAGTGATGTTAAGTACTCTCTTTTTTTCTATCTAAAACAATATTTATATTATTTTAATAAAAAATATTAAATAAAAATAAATACTTTAGTATTTTAAAATATAAATTATTTAATACTTTTATATTTAGTTAGAGGATAGACATGAATGAGCTCTACCATTTTAAAATAAGTAAAATTTAAATTGGTAGTTGTACAAATTTTATCCTTAGCACTTAAAAAACCCCATGATTCGTATATAAATATTTTCAGTTTCGTTTTGTTTTTTGTCGTTAAAAAATTTAATGTGGTTAATTGTATATGAGTATTTTTTTTTTATGTTTTTGTCTCAATATCAACACTTCTCTTCCTTTATTTTTTTTTTCTTCTCTAGTTTGTTGGAAATCTCCACTAGAGATAATGATCTTTCATATTATATTAGTGGATGTAAACCTTATCTTATAAGTCAATTTTATAAATATGAATTAGACTTAAATTTCATTTTTTAATATGATATCAAAGTCATTTATACTCTATTCCAGTGAGAATTTGTTGAGTTTACCAGGTTACCTACTATCAGACCATCCATAAAAATATAGTCACACATACGAGTTGGAGAATCTTGATATAATGGGATGAGTTGGAGATCCAACATCGACTACTAGAGATAAATATATTTCATAATATATAAATGTGTGCAAATCTTATCTATAAACCAATTATGCGAATATTAACATTTGTCAGACATATTTTCCCTTCTCTTTTCATCCCTATCAACACCTCTCTTCTTTTTTAATTTTCAAGTTTTGTTTCTTTCAAATCCTATTATAAGTTAATTAATAATTCTCATTGAACATAAATTGGACCCCTTGAGGTTGCGAATTTGAGATGGACTTCTTAGATAAGAGTAGGTAGCTGGCAAGTAGATATTTGTGTTGGCGTCCATTGAATGTTGACAATCATAAGAAAGAATTTGCTATTTCTAACTTTGTGGTAATGTAAGAGAATTATAACTCATAGCGTTACATCACACAAATGCCAAAACATTTGATGCAACAAGTTAGAATAACTAAAACGATACAACAGATGTTTTATATATTGTATATTAAAATCTCCAATTTTGGTTCTTTGCCATCATATTTCTCTAAGTGTTTTATAGTGCCAATAAAAATCGTTACTTTAGCCTCACGACTTACTTTTACGCTATATTAATATCACGTTATTCCTCACTAATGACGTTAAGTTTTTTTTTTTCTATGACTTATACCTAAACTGAACATAAGGTTGTTGTATAGAGACCAAATCAGATGATTTTTAAGTATAATTGTTGTCTAGCTATCAAATAAAAGGAATAATTATCGATGTAGTATTGATCATTATTATTTTTATTAACAATTGAAATCACTAACTATACACTCTACATTGAATTCCTCATTTAAACCCAAGCCACACAAAAAAATGGAGTCCAAGTAAAAAATCAACAGTTAATCTCCCGACTAATCCATACCTTATTTTGCACATGAATGTAACTGCTGATTTTCTCATATGACCTTTTGTGTGTTCTAAAAACATGAATTATTTACTTTAGAGAATAATATCTAAAAAAATATTGTAGGAGGATTTCGAATATTTTTTAATCGAATCAATAACCTTCTTTTATGGAGTCAAGTTGCAGGTTTTTGACTCCATTCTCAGTTGCACATGTTCTGCATTATCACCAGTTGTTTTCCTATCAGGGGGAGGCTTATCACATTAGAAAATAATATATTTACTTCCCACTAATTAATGAGAAGCTAATCACAACATTAAACATCTGTGGCCCTCATTGATTGGAACTTGTACTCACCTTGGGATGAGAAAACTAGTACGCAACACTAAAATGATTGTTTATCGTAGCCACTTTAAACCTGACAATAAGACCTATACTCGAAAAATTCTTGTGTTTCTGTGCATGTGTTGCATGAGTTTTTACGTTTTTCGCTTAAGTGTTTGCCTTTCCACGCTTAGCGACTGTAACATATTTTTCACAACTCTGTTTCTGTACATACATATGTGCGTTGCTATTCTTTTTTTATTTGTATCAATAAGTAATAACAAATTTTCTTTTCTCTTGTTTTGCTTCATCTTTATCTCGTTTTCCTTCTCTCCCTGTCTTTGTTTTTCTCTTTCGATCTTGTTGAGAAAATCTCTTCTTGGGTTCTCGCTGTGTATGTCAAAGGTCAAAAACGTTTGTCAATTAGTACTTGTATCCAACCAAGCACATCCTCAAAATTTGTCAGCTTTTGGGTTTGTTCACAGCATTTTGCTGCCACTTATGCTATTTTGGTTTTATGCTAAGCATATTCCATCCTGAAGTAATTGGGAAAAATGTTGTCCACGAGATCAACACGATCAAGATATACATTACAACAATAAATGCAGGCATGTTGGAAAATAGGTAAAGATTTGGAAGGATATGCTCTTGTTGTATTTTATGGAAAATCCGAATGGTGCTTTCGGTTTTTGTTGTGTCAAAAGAAAAAGAAAACTGAAAAGTTCTTGAAAATCATGAGGTGTGGACATATTAATTAGAGGCAAACGGTGAGTCTGAGACATGTATATCAATTTAATAAGCAGACTTGGATAATAAGAAAAAGGTGAATCTTTCCTATAACATCATCGTCCTTAACAAACTTGGAAAAATCTAATTTACAATTGACCCCATTAATGTTTTTTTTTTTAAAAGATTTCGTGCTAAAAAAGTTCGAGAAATTTTCTTAAGAATGCACTACTTAAAGTAATTGAGATGTCTGCATATTCTCAAAAAAATTGAATGAGTAGATATTTAAAACAACTAAAGAAAAGACTGAAAATTAATAATGAACTCTTTGACCATGGCAACGATCTTAGCTAGGAAAATAGAGCTTGGGAATGATGAGTCTAAAACTTAGGAGGAAAGTGGTCTGCATATTGAATTATTTGAAAACACAATGATAGACAGAACCCACAAACACAGGTGTGGCTTAGTTGGCAAATAAGGTCACCAGTGGGTGGACTTTACCTGTAGTGACAGATTTAAGAACATACTAGAAGTGGCGCCAAGAGAGAGTGTAACAAAAAAAGAGAGAACCCACAACATAAGTTGAGGGTACGAAACGAAATTGAAAAGAAAAATGAAAATGGGAATAAAGTTGATTATAATATGCATACTGGGATATGCAATGGGTCCTGAATCATGATATGCCATAATAAGAAAATCGATCTGGATATGTCGTGAAGTGGTTGGGATTGAGTGATAAAAGTAATGAACAAAATTCTTTGTATGCTACACATACTTGGTAGTTGAGAGTGTTGTATTTTTGTCGATCACACATTGTTTACAAGTTTTTTTTTTTTATAGTGGTAGATCCACAAAGGGATTGCGTGTTTGATTGGCCACTCTGAAATTGATACAGTGAATTGCGATTTTTCCATGTTGCATGTTGGTCTAATGGTTGGACGGCAACGCCATAATTATCCTGTTGCTGTCTGTTGCACGTGAAATATCGGCCACATCGATCTTGTGTTGTGTGGGCAATGGCTTTGCCTTTGTAGTTGAACATTATTGTCATCTTCATTCTTGAGCCAAGGTCAATGTTTCTCATGCAAGGGTTTGAGAGATAGGGATGATTCCTTCGTTGTCAACTTTCAGGACCCACCCAGTACCAATTATTTGAGTCAACACTCATTTTCAAATTATTTAACTCATTGTGTATTTGAATACACCAAGATATATACACCGCTTTTGCGTATTATACCAAATAAATTATCCTTCTCTTCCTCAATCGCCAATATTATGATTGAGACAGAGAAAATCAGATGTTAACCAAATAATAGTTTTGTAACCCCCGTGGCACCAAGGAAACAAAGTGGTTGTTAGAAGAATGGAAGTTCATTAACTAAAGCAACATATGTATCATGGCTGAGAGAACATAACATGTAATGAAAACAACTGACGGCAATACCGTCTTGTGCCAAATATTCTTATGAGAACTACTTTTTGCTGGCAAAGTTAAATTGCACCAAATGCAACACGTGTAAGATTTTGATCATAACACTGTTTAGCACAAAACAAGGGTTGGTAAGATAATGAATATGAATTGTTTTCATGTATCCAAGGTGTACTAAAGCGGAACTATGGTGGATGTTGGAAGGATAAGTTTTTGGGGGGAAATTAACATAAATGGCAGAAAAAATTATAAAAATAGACATTTGATAGTGATAGTTGTCAATAATATATACACAAAATTAATTTAATTAATTAATTATTTATTTATTTATTTTAATTAAAGTTGTTAATCAAGTTTGATAATTTTAATTTAAATGAAATACACTAAATTCACAACTTTAATGTACTTTATTTAAATTAAAATTATCAATTTGGTTGAAAACTTTCAGTTGAAATAAAATATGAAGTTATTAATTCAATGAACAATTTTTTTACATTTTATTTAAATTGAAGTTGTTAATATGATTAATAACTTTAATTAAAAATATTAAATAATAAATTAATGATTTAATTAAATTTTTATATATCATTTATAAATATTATTTTTGTAATTTGTTTTGTATTTGTTTATTTATGTAATTATGTTATGATATATATCATTTGTGTGAATTTTCCAATTTTTGGAGTGCACTTAGATCAGGGTATATTTTACCACTATAGTATAATTTCCTAAAGAATTTACTAGAATGGGTTGATTTAGAAAAAAAATTATAGTATTTAGAGGTATAAAAGCTTTTAAAATTATATAAAAATTATGCATAATACAATGACTTTAATTTCTTTTCTTAGAAAAAATCGTGCACGTTAAGACAACTTTAGTTTGTGATATTAGGTTCAAGTAGTACACGATAAAGATTATGTCCAATTTTTTAAAATAAAATGATTATGACAAACATAAATTGAATTGATTTATATTTTAAACTAAAATCAGGTGCATGACAGATAAAAAAATTTGTTTTAATTTTCTTACCAATTCAAGATAAAAGCTTACTTTTTTAACATTAATGTATACTTAAATTCAAAAGATTTTAAGTTCATATTCAAATACGAAGTTCTATGATAATTTATGTAAGAAAACATTCTAAAATCAAATACTCGTGTATTTTATTTTATAGATTTAGTTCGATATTTCTTTTTTTTTAAGAGACCCATACAATATCTTAGATTATATTTGAAAAAAATTCAGTTGAAAAATAATCAAAAAGTTAATTAGTAGTTAAAAATCATTAAGCGCAAGTCACAGGATGATAAAGGTAGGGATGCATGCATACACACGTCAATTTCTACAAAAACTTGTAACTCCTGCCGGAAAATATATAGGCACATTTAAGCACATTTAAATTAAAGCTTGGGAAGGCGTCGAACATTAACAATAGACATCAGAACCCACAATTTCATCGGAATTAAGGTGTTATCTTTAAACTGTGTCAATGAGATATCAGGTTTTTAGCCTAGATTTATCATTGTATGATGTATGTAGGGTGATTGTATTGTTTAGAATTAATGGAGGTCTTAGCCTTATATATAGGAATAGAGTTTGGAGGATTCAGGAGTATTTTTTGGCTAGTTTTACATGTTTGTGGGACTGAATTATACTAGACAATGAACCCATTGCTTTCCAATTTTTGCATTTTATTAAAATTTTAATATTTATATTTTTATCATCATATTATTATTACTAGCGGATATTTTCATTTTTCTCAACTTTCACGATGATAAAAATTTAACATACATACAGAAGTAATTCTGAAGGAGTCAAAATTGAAAAGCAAAAACTAACATGTAAAAGAAAAACAATAAATTGATTTTTTTTTATCAGCAAAGAATTAATTAAATTAAAGGGGATACTTCTGGGGTATCCCAACCCTTTACAAAACCTTCACAAACTATCCTAACAAGCTTTAGGAAAACAAGGTAGAGAAGGTGTGCATATAAGGACCCTATAAACTAACTAACCAAGCATAAACTTCAATGGAGGACCCTATAAACCCTAAACCCTAAACCCTAAACAATGAATTGATTTATCAACCTGTTTTTTCTGCTCCTCTGGTTTGAGTTATTTTTTTCTTCTTCAAACTTTTTCTCTTCATCCATTAGTGGTTTTGGGATCGGAGAGTGTGATGATGTTCACGTTAAGGTTAGAATTCACTTGATGGTAGATACAAAAGAATGATGACTTTACCAAATAATAGAGTTATTATAAAATAAAACGTAGGTGAAAAAAGAGAAAAAAGAAAGGCAAAAGATATGAGAAAGAATATTTCTTCTATTTTATTTTTCTTACTCAGATTAAAGCAAATAGTCTGAATATATACAAGTAGTACACTCATTTTAGGTATAATTAAAGAGACATAATGTAAAATAAAAAGCCAATAAAAGTTAGAATAAGAAAAGACAAATTAAAGGCTAGACATAAGTACAAAAAGAAACAACTAAGAATTAGAAAAGACAAAATTAATATTAGCTTCCTTCTAGAAGTCTTGTATCCACATCCTTTATTAGCCCCACAAATTGTGGAACAAATATTGATGAAACTCAGCTTGGAACAAATACTCTTGAAAGATTGAGGACTTAAGGCTTTGGTAGAAATGTTAGCTAGTTGCTCTTTGGTTGAAATGGGAAACAAATGTATGAGACCCTTCTTCAATTTTTTCCCAACAATGTGACAATCTATTTTTATGTGTTTTGTAAGCTCACGAAACACTAGATTTGCTGCAATGTATCTTGTTGAGTTATTGTCACAGTATAAAAGAGATGATTGCTCAAAAGAAACTTTGAAATCTTGAAGAAGAAAAGTTAGCCATTGAATTTCTTATGTAACAGTGATCATTGCCCTGTATTCAGCTTCACAATAACTCTTTGATATTGTTGCTTCTTTGATTTCCAAGATATGAGGGAACTCTCAAGATACACACTAAAACTAATGATTGATTGTCTTGAATCACTACAGGTGTCCCAATCACTATCAATAAAAGCTTTTAAATGAGCAGAAGTGTTGGAAGAGAAAAATAAACCAAGACTCAGAGCTCCTTTAATATATTTGATAATTCTAATTGTTGCATTATAGTGAGAAATTGCAGGCTTAACAAGAAATTGAGAAAGTTGTTGCACATAAAAGGTTATGTCATGTCGGGTATTAGTGAGATACATAAACCTTCCAATCAATCTTCTATAGGCTTGAACATATGTGAAAGGAACACTCTCAGTAGAAGATAATTTTGTATGATTATCAATTGGAGTAGGTGCAGGTTTGCAGGCTAAAAGACCTGCATATGTTAACAATTCCAGTTCGTATTTTCTTTGATTCATCATTATCCCTTTCTTACTAATTCAAAACCAAAAAAATATCCTAAATTTCCAAGATCCTTAATCTTAAATGTTTGATTCAATGTTTGTTTGATTCGTTCAATCTCCTCTTTATCATTTCCTGCCAATATTATATTATCCACATACACCAATAATGATGTAAAAGATCCTTCAGGAGAATTAATGAATAGTGTATGATCATTCATAGATTGAGTATATCCCATAAAAAGCAAAAAGGATGACAATTTGGCAAACCACTCTTTACTGGCTTGCTTAAGGCCATATAAAGCATTTTTTTTTAATTTAAAAACTTGTCCTAGTTGAGTAGAAGTCAATCCAGGAGGAGCAACCATGTATACATATTCTTTCAACACTCCATGTAAAAATGCATTGTTTATGTCTAATTGTTTCAATTCCCAATTATAGACAGAAGCTAGAGAAAGAAACAATCTTATGATGGTCATCTTTGCTACTGGAGAGAAAGTATCAAGATAGTCAATACCTTTTGTTTGTGTGTATCCCTTTGCTACTAGCTTTGCTTTATACCTTTCAATTGTCCCATTAGCCTTATATTTTATTTTGAATATCCATTTGCAACCTATGACTATTTTTTTCTTTATACATTTGCAACCTATGTTTGATTTGACTCCAAAGCAGATATCTCACATTGTATAGCTTTTCCTAACAGTTATGTTTCTAGGTACTGATTAGAAAGCTTATGTGATTCAGAATTTTGTTTGGTATCATGATCTTCATTGAGGTTTTGGTCTATATGGACAAAGATATGAAAAGAAATATTTCTTCTATTTTATTTTTCTTACTTAGATCAAAGCATAAAAAGTCTGAATATATACCAGTAGTACACTCATTATAAGTCTAGTTAAAGACACATAATAATGTAAAATAAAAGCCAATAAAAGCTAGAATAAGAAAAGACAAATTAAAAGTTAGACATAAGTACAAAAAGAAACAACTAAGAATTAGAAAAAACAAAATTAATATTAGCTTCCTTCTAAAAGTCTGGTATTCATATCCTTCGTTAGAGTTGCTTGAAATAGAGTGGAGAGAGTAATTGAAAATTAATATTATTTTATTTGATACGTGAGATTTGGTGCGAAAACTAACGAGAGTAAGTATTTTTCTTTCTCTTAACTTAAAATAAAGAATTAAAGAAGAGTGTGAAATTAATCTACATAAAAAAACTATCACTTAACATTAATTTAAAAAATAATTTTATTTTTTAAGTAACTCATAAAATGATAAAATACTTCATTGTATAAATAAAAGATTGAATTAAAAAAAACTGATGAGGAATCTCTATATATAAATATAGAGCAATGATATGGTGACATCTTGCTCCATTATACAACTCCTTATTAATGATATAAAAAATGGTATTTTTGTCATTTCATGTAAAATTTGAAATTTTAAGCATAGAAAAAAGGTTGTATAGTGGAACAAAGGTTGTCATTCTATCATTTTTCATAAATATAATATAGACTATGAATTGTTTTTTTTTTAAGTTACGTTACTTAAACTACTCAGATCTGAGATCCATATTCATACGGATAAATTACTATATATACAGATCTCAAATTAATCCACGCATGTCAGCATTTTCCAAATAAAACACTGCAATTTCACGACTCCTACGAGGAAGTGAGTTCGCAGAAGCCTCAAATGTTAAAGCAAAAAAAGGAGTTGGTGGGGTGCAGAAGAAAAAGAATTTCAGACAGTGTTTATGCTTGTCAATTTACAACTTGATTCTCCGTAACATTCAACGAATGTTTATCCTTCATAGTAGTAAAGTGCGTCCAGATATAACCTTCTTTTTGTTTAGAAAAAAATGTCCATTTATAATTAAAGTCACAATGATTAACGCTAATTAAACACATCAATTCATCATAAGGTTTTAAATTCAATTCAAAACAAGAGCCCTTGCACCTTCTGCGACTATCTGCATATTCTGTCCATATCTACCTATACAGAAAAATCGAAGGTAGAGAGATCCCTTTCAAATGTGGGGTAGGAAAAGCACTTCAAAGAGTTGGCCAAGGTGGAGTGGCTCACAGCCTTCCTAACTCAAATCAATGTATTGTACCATAAAAAAACGATATTGATATACTAGCTATGGTTGCATGTTCTAGATTCCACATATTATTCCCCCAATTCTCTCCTTCCAATCAACAATGTTACCTTTATATTTACTTATTAATATTCTTAATAAATATCTTATCAGAAAATAAGTTCCAGTCTAGCTACCCTTAAACCTTCCACTAATTGCCTCAAACCTAATCCTTACCTTTATGAAAAAAACCAGCACTGATCTGTCTCAAATGAATAGTGGCAGGACCTCGCTTTTAGATTCTCATTGCCATTTGTTGAGTCCACCTTGCCTATAAATGGGGAGCCTCTCCCCACAAACCAACTTGTGAGTTGAAGTTTACAAGAGCAAAAGCTTCACACCTTTCTAGCACTTTAAGTCTTTTCTACTTTCTTCCCAGAGCTTCAGAAAAAATGGTCAGTGGTCTTTGAGATCTCTTGCTGAATAGTTTTTGGTACATGCCAGCATGTAACTTCAAATGTTATATGCTTTTTTAAAAATATTGTGATTTTATTTCAGGAGGAAAAAATGAGTTGGATTGTTACTGAAGCTGTGGACTATAAAGGCTTCCCTGCAGATAGATCCAAAACTGGCGGTTGGATACCAGCAGCTCTTATTTTAGGTTTGTAGAAATAGTCTTATCTCCACCACTCCTCTGTATCTCATGTTGGTTATGATTATGGAACTTACTTTTTGGAATATGTGATACATTAGACTTAACTGAAAGGATATAACTTTCAAATCAAATAATATACACCATGCCACATCTAAAGTGAAACTTTTCCTTCATCTCCTTCTTTCTGTGGGTCAGTTTTCAAGATATAGAAGCTCTGGTTGTTTTGCTTTGTTTTTATCCTTTTGGCTACAAGTTGGAGATTCACGTATAAGTTTATTGGGTGGTTCATCAATGGGAGATGGAGAAATAGATATAGGGTGTGGTGTTGGTGCATACAAAGTTCGAAGAAGTTTGCTTTCAAAGACTAACTTAAAACAACCAATTTAATTTAAATGAATCAACTATTTAAAACTTTATGTGACATAATTTTTAATTAGTCTTAACTTGACAGGATTTTATACTATTAAACAAAATAATTTCATTATTTAAATATTTAAAACATCCATTTTCTCTTTATTTTATCTTCACATTCTTTTTTCTTTTTTCTTCATTTCATATCAGACCATTTTCATTTGTTACATCTATCACTTTCTCTGTTTTTTTATTTTATTTCTCTTTACCCTTCCAACAAAAATGGGACTTATACTGTAAACATATTTTCCTTGTCTTTATGTATCACCCACGTTCTTTCACGTTTAATAATCGCCCACAAAATCTCACTTGCTGTTTTTTTTTTTTGTAGTATACACAAATTTCAAATATACACCCCAGAAGTTATGTGGATATATTTTGTTATCCCATTTTAATATTTACAAAACATTTTCCCTAAGATTAAGACACTATAAGCAAAGTCATGTGAATGATATTGTTTCCAATTCCAACACGCCTCCTCGTAGCAACAGTGACTTGAAGTAGACAAGGGGTCCTAGAAATTTATGGTGTTACCATTGGTTTTATAGATTAACCTTCAGAAATACTCGAGTTTTTCTATCTCATGCTTTTTGGGGGCAATGATTGCATATGGGGAAGGAGACAAACCAAGTGGAATAAAGCCTGTGCATACTTGTGATTGAGCATAATATTCACATGTATGTTTTTTTCTTTTTATCGGCAAAAATATTCACATCTATGTCCCCTTCTGTTTGGCCTTGGAGGAAAAGAAGCATATCATTACGTATCATCTTTATGGTGTGAATGAATCCAACAATGTTCCATTCGTCTACAACTTTTCATCTTACCTTCACCTCACTTTTCTGAAAGTTGAGCTTACTTTATTCATTCATTTTTGGCTTTCACAACATATTAGGTTTCACTTTTCCCTTACAGCCTCTAATCACGAACACAATTATTTTACTCTTAATTTTATGACACATGCGTTAATCAATTGCTTCTCTACAACCATTTTCAGTCCTTTTTTTTTTTGTTGCACGAAAGAATAAAAGATGAAACCAAAATTAATTGTAACTTAATAAATGATTAAGTTACATGAATTCTAACAATAGAAGTTAATTCTTTCAGGGATTGAAATCGTGGAGAGGCTCTCCACCATGGGGATTGCAGTGAACCTTGTAACATACATGATCTCAGTCATGCATCTGCCAAGCTCAACTGCAGCTAATACTGTGACTGACTTCATGGGCACATCATTTCTCCTGTGTTTGCTGGGAGGTTTTCTAGCAGATTCCTTCCTTGGCAGATACAAGACAATTGGAATCTTCGCTTCAATACAAACACTGGTTAGTTACATTAATTACTAGTGAAGTGGCTACTTCTCTCATAAAATGTCAAATCTTAATGACACATGTGCACTCATTTACATAAAGTGGAAAGTTTTTACTTTATGCATATCTTCTTCCTAGTTTAACTTTGAGCGAACGGTGATTTCAGGGAACTGCTGCATTAGCAATCTCATCAAAATTGCCACAGCTACGTCCACCACCTTGCCATGCTAACAGTGACAGTTGCCAACAAGCGAACGGATTCCAAATGGGAATCTTATACTTGTCACTGTACCTTATTGCACTAGGAACTGGTGGCCTAAAATCTAGTGTTTCTGGATTTGGGTCTGACCAATTCGATGAGAAAGATGAGAAGGAGAAATCCCAAATGGCATATTTCTTCAACAGGTTTTTCTTCTTCATTAGTTTTGGAACTCTGGCAGCCGTCACAGTACTCGTCTACTTGCAAGATGAAGTGAGTCGCAGTTTGGGGTATGGAATATGTTCTGTTTCTATGATCATAGCCATTATCGTGTTCTTATCAGGAACTAAAAGATACAGATACAAAAAGAGTTTTGGAAGCCCCATTGTCCACATTTGGCAAGTTATTGTTGCATCAATAAAGAAAAGGAAGATGCAACTCCCATACAATGTTGGTTCTTTGTATGAAGACACTCCTGAAGCTTCAAGAATAGAGCACACCGACCAGTTCCGGTAATTAAGCTTATCATCTTTGCCTACCCTTGTGGGAGCTAGCGAATCTTTATACGTTTTTAATTAAATTGTGACGTCTTAAAAATTTCCTCATACTCTTTTTGATGTTTTTAATTATGTAGTTTCTTGGAGAAAGCAGCCATTGTGACAGAAGGTGACTTTGAGACAAATTTATCTGGTTCTGCACCAAACCCATGGAAATTATGCACACTAACAAGGGTAGAGGAGGTGAAAATGATGGTGAGACTTTTACCAGTGTGGGCCACAACCATCATATTTTGGACCACTTACGCACAGATGATAACATTTTCAGTTGAGCAAGCCTCCACCATGGAAAGAAATATGGGGAGTTTCCAAATCCCTGCAGGCTCTCTCACAGTATTTTTTGTGGCTGCAATACTAATCAGTCTAGCTGTTTATGACCGACTCGTCATGCCCCTTTGGAAAAAGTGGAAAGGCAAACCAGGTATACACATTATTAGATTTAGTTACTTTTTGAATCCATGGCCATGCCAAAAGTAAACCTACTTCCTCAGATTACATAATTATTGACATTATTTAATATGAAATTCCTTTTTTTATGTTAATCATGATATTATTACATATATTAAGCTGCATGTGAAGGGAAGCCCATAACATATATAACATGCATGTTAGTGTCCATGTCTTGCAAAATTTAATGCCTATAGAGTGTAAAGTGAACTGAATACCACTTTTCTTCTGCATATCAATTACAACTTCATAAATTATTATTTTATGATAATATTTTATTTTACTATTATTTTTGGCAATAACAATTGTGAAATGGATGTAAATAAAGAAATGGTGTGAGAGAATATTTTTGCTAAAAATTATTAACGAAAATATTGTTTTATTCCATTTGTACCAGGTTTCACCGACCTACAAAGGATTGCGATTGGACTTGTATTTTCCATTTTTGGAATGGCGGTTGCTTCTCTGTGCGAGAGGAAACGGTTATCCGTGGCAAAAAGTGTAAGTGGGAAGAATGCAACACTGCCTATAAGCGTTTTCCTTCTGATCCCACAGTTCTTCTTGGTGGGTACTGGTGAAGCATTCATATACACGGGCCAGCTTGATTTCTTCATAACACGGTCCCCAAAAGGAATGAAAACCATGAGCACGGGTCTCTTTCTCACAACTTTGTCTCTTGGTTTCTTCGTCAGCAGTTTCCTTGTCTCAGTTGTGAAGAAAGTTACTGGGACAAGAGATGGTCAGGGGTGGCTAGCAGACAACATAAACCAGGGCAGGCTTGACTTGTTCTATGGGTTGCTCACCATACTTAGCTTTGTTAATTTTGTAGCTTTTCTAGTTTGTGCGGTTTGGTTCAAGCCTAAGAAACCTAAACAACCAGCTATGCAAATGGGAGCAATCAATGGGTCCACAGCTGAGGAAAAGTGCTGAATACTAAGCTTTTAGGATTTTGTATTATAGACAATGCTGTTATCATGGTTTTGTGGAATTGTAGATAGGCTGTTATATGCATGCATCCGAAGAATGGGTTAACTTTAGTTTTTTTTTTTTCGTGACACTATAGAAATAATGTTTGGGTTGGGTTCTATCATAAGCATGTAACATATTTTCTGGTCTTTCAACTCTTGTTTAACCTTTTCTCAATCAGGCTTGGTTTTCGATCGTAATATAATTGGTTGTCCTTTCTTTTGCTATATATAATTCAGTTGAAATTAGGAATGTGTAAAAAAATCCGGTGTTATCATAATTGGTATATGGGGATTGGAAGGTTTTATTAACCACACTGCTTGATAAGCAGTTTAAAAAAATATATAAATAGAAATTGAAACAAGTTTCTATATATCTTTACCTATTAAAGATTTTTCAAAAAATAAAATTAAACATAAAAAAAAGTGAGAACAAAAACCACACTTATTAGTTAAGGATTTTTATTTTGTTAATATTTATTTCACATATTTATTCAGATATTTTAGTATTCTTTTGATCACAAAATAATTGATCTTTTAAATTTTGAAATTCTAATTAACATTTTTTAATATATTCTTTTTTAATATTCATTATTAGCAGTGTAAACATCAAAGATCAAATACATTAAGGATATCTTAATATAAATCTATTGATGGTTTTCTTTCATTCTATCTATTAATTTGCGAGCATTAACATCTAAGAGGTGATAGATGTTCTACAAATTGAATTCTCAATTATGCTTGTTTGCAGTTTTATATGATATGTATATAGGAAAATTATTATGTTCATGAAATATAACAATTTAAATTTTTGTGGAGAAAAAATTAAATATATAACTTGTGTATGATCACAAAATTACCATTTAAATAATAAAGTATATATGGATTAAATATATAATAATATGTCTAATTAATTGTGTGAAAAAAATATTTTATAGAAGTAAAATATATTTCAATAATAATCGCTTATTAACTTGAAAATAACTGTATTAATTGACGGAAACCAAAATTAAAAAATTATAATGTAAGGCCATGTTTGACTCACTTTTCAGTTTTTTTTTTTATGAAAAAAGTGACTTTTAAAATTGTTTTAGTCGCCAGATATTTTCTCAAATGAATCTACCAACTTTTGAGGGGCAAAAACTATTTATTATGGTCCCTTGTTTTCTAACACTCAATGCTGCACTGAACCTAGTTAATTAAGTTCAGCAGTGACATCTAGAACCATCTTACTTTTATATTATAATATAAAGTACTAATATATATTATTAAAATAGGTTGCAAAGTGAAGTGATTATTTTGTTTTATATCAAACCATATTTTTTGCTTATAAAATTTAAGTGATCACCGAGTTGAGGATCCTGATTTGTTGGAGATTCCAAGTAGATTATAAAAATATTTTATGATAGATAAATGAGTTAAAATCTCATATTATAATTTGAAGATTGAATTGGATTAACACTCATAACTAATACTTATATATAATAACGTATCTAATATTTCTGAATCCTACATGTATATTCGATTATGCTTTTTCAATGGTTTTTAATAAGAAAGAAAATTAACAAGAGAAATTCAATCTTAAAGTAAGAGCAACAGCTAAAGAAGACTGCCATAGTTGAGCTGAACATTCACACCATGGAACTAAAGTCTTTGAAGAAGATCCTTTCTTTTTTTGTCAATGATGACACCTTTTGGAACAATGGGAGGTTCATAATAAATTTAACTCTTACTGGAATTTCAAATTTCAATAATATAAGTTGAAAAATATAGGGACAGCATTTCTTTGCCAGCTCACAAACTCAACTCAATGTTTCACGAATTAAAAGTTTATTTTTTGAAAATATGAATGTGAAATATAATATATTTTTGTTATCAGTTTTCTAAAATTATTCTTTTAGCTTTCTTATTTTTAAAATGAAAGTAACATCATGTTTAGTACACGTTTATTCTCGTACTAAAAGATAGAAATGTTACATTCGCTTTATAAGAAACCATTTTTTTTAGTTCTGTTATAACTTTTATTTTAATTTTAGCTTTAGTTTTTATTTATAATATTAAAATTCAAAAGTCATTTTAGGGATATCACAATTTAAGTAAGCAAATTTTAGATATGTCAAAAAGTATTATTCTAATTTTAATATTCTTAATAATGTGTGATTTCTAAAAGTACAACATCATACTTTTGAAAATGAAATTTTCTGAGATTTGTCTTCTTATGAAGGAGCTCTCTGTTCTGAAGAATGATGACAGAGAAGCATCATTCTTTGAGGGAAGAATACTTATGTTTTACCTGTTTAACAGTCCAATTCAAAATATTCAAATTCCAACTCCATTAATTGGATTGCTTTAACACACCCTCACCCTCTTGAAGCATTGGCTTAACTAGGGAAGCTTTTCACATTTTAATAAATAAAAAAATACACATAAATACCTCAAAAATAGTTACTATATCAGTTTTTTTTTAATGGTAGTACTTTTTTTAAATTATTTTATATTTAACTTTTATTTTCAAATTAAAAATAATATTAACTATTTTTTTTGTTATGTATCGTTTTTTGTCTATTATTCTCATATTTTTTATTTTTTTTTTATAACAATTTTTTTTCATGTGATGTTAGATGATTGTTGTTACTTGAGGTGTCAAATTTATAGTGATTCGTAACATAGAAGTTTTTTTTTTTAAATAAAAACACTTACCTTTCACATAATTTTTAATTAATTTATATGTATATCTTTTTATTGTGATGTAAAAACAAAAATAATAAAATATTTTTTTATAAATGTTTATTAAAATAAAAGGTTTATTCTATTTCAGTAAAATAGAATTCTAATAAAATAAAGAATAGAATAGATACTTATTTATATTTTTTTTATCTATTTAATTTTTTTTAATAAACCCCAGGTTTTAAAAAAATTAAAAAATATTATTTATTACAAATAAATAAGAAACATATTATGAAAAAGATTAAAATAGAATAAAAAACAAATTTAAATTTTCAACTGTAAATATAAATGTATAAACAAACATAAATCATTCGTAAATGGTAACACTACATTAGAGTTATAAATTGATCATTTTTTTATCAGAACAACCAATTTTCAACAATTAAAAATTCTTAATATAATATAAATAAAATAATAAATAAAAATATTCAATTATATGAACCACAAAATTAATTATCCAAAACATGATATAATTAAAAAAATCAATTACCAACTGCATATCAACATGCATTACCCACCTCGGATGGCACCCATGGTTGGCTCTTGCAGATTTGTCATTTGTGGTGTTGCTTCCTTTCTATCCTCATCTCAATGATTCTCCTCCAAATATTCCCCACCATTAATTTAAAAAGAGAATGTTATATTTCTTTTTTTGTAATGACAATAAATGCACACTAATAATATTTAAAAAGAATTGGAAGTATAATAAAATTTGAAATAGTTAGTAAACAAAATCCATTAAATATATTGATTTTATCCATGTAAAATTATTAGCTAAAAAGTATAAATTGTATGAGTTCAGGCTCGTCCATAGATATGTAAATAAAAAAAATTGTACAGTATTTTTTTTATCTAGTAATTATTTTTAGACATAATTTTGTTTAACGTCCTTCCTGATTCTTTGCTATATAAGTATAATTTATTTGTAGAGGTGTTAGTCAAGTCCCATTCATTTCTACTCTATTGGTACTCATTGCCTGAAAATGTCATTCAATAATACTTCTTTTATGGAAAATAATATGATTTTTAAGAAAAAGTAATTTTTTGTAATAATAAAGAAAAACAGAAAAAAGCAAAAAATTAGTACTATATATAGTGTGTTATTTGTGAGTTAAAGGGTGAGAGCTATAAGATATAAAATGAAAAAAATTATTACTTTTTTAAACAATAATAAAAATTGTTATTTTTATTTTCATAACTTATCTTTTTGTAAAAAAAATATGATTGTTACTTGAGCTAACATAAAAGTTTTTATTTAAAAAATAACAAAATGAATATTAACTATGTAACCAAAGAGAAAAACTTCGGACTATTTTTTATTAAAAGTAGGAGAACTAGTTATAATTATTCCTTTGTAATGATAAAAAATATCAACATATTAATTGAAATTTGAGGTTATTCACCAACATGCTAATATAAAAATTTATTGAAGCAATAATTTACAGTATTTAATAAATCTCTTGCTAGTATTTCTTACAGTGTATTTTTTATCAAGGGAGTTTATTGAGATTAAAAGGAGTGTGTATCATATTATACGCACCCAAATCCTTTGAGTTTATTACCATGTTTGAATATTCTTTTTCAGCACATTATATCTTATGTACTCTAGCTCTTCAAGATCCATTTTTAATATATATTATAACACACATGAAAACATGAATTTTTAGCTTCTGATTAACTCATTTTTCTCACTCCTAAACAAATATAATCGAGTTCACCTTCAACCCTCCTTCTATTAGTAACTTTACTTCTTGAATATAAATAGTTTGTCATTCATTAATATTATCCTTATGTGTTTTTTAAAATAATCATTAGATAGAAATTATAATTTTAAAGATCAAAATTATTAGTTATTATTTGATTAAATTAAAAATTATTTTATAAATTAAAAAAATTATTGATATCTAAAGTAGTTTTTATTATTAATAAAAATTTATAAAATGATTTTAAGTGGTATCCATTAGCTACTATTAAATATTTTATATTTTAAATTAGTTTAGCTACTATTAAATATTTTATATTTTAAATTAGTTTCTATTAATTTTTTTTATAAACTAATTTATAATCTAAAATATTAGTCGTTAAAACTTAAATAATTAATTTTAATTACTATTTAATGATTATTTTTAATGATTATAAGATATTTAAAAGTAAAATACAAGAAGAAATAAATAATTTAAATATTAGAAAACAAAAAGTAACAATCACATTAGCATAATAGACAACAAATCAAACAATACAATTCTTAGGATGAAAATAAAAAATAACTTTTAATACCAATCTAACAAATATTCAAAAAGTGATAATATCCTTAGAACTTAAATAAAGTTGTTATAGGAAAATGAGCAATAAATGTATTATATAAGAATAATTTAAAAATTATTTGTCAATAATAAAAATTAAATTAAATACTAATAATTTTTTTTAGAATAATATTTAATTTAATTAATATAATTATTAATTATTTTTTATCTAAAATTGAATTTTATTTAATAATTTTCTAACACTGTATATTTTTTATTTATCATATATCATTTCATCAATTATATTTATATAATTTTATTTTCTCCTGGAACTTCTTAATGAAATTTATTGATGACTATATAAATCAGTTATTAAAAAAATTAATTTAGATATCAATATTTTTCAATTTTTAAAATAGTATCTAATTTTTTTTTCTAGCTTTTGTTATTGATTCTTTAGTTAATGTTCTTTCCCTAAAAATATTAGAGTTTAAGTGGTTAGATAGAAGTGTAGGATATGCGCCAAGATTCTCAAACCACCAATTCTGTTATTGGACTTTTCCATACATGCACACACTAAGTAACATGGAATATACCAAACTATTGAGAAGAATATATAGGAAACAAATATGAGAAGAAAGCTGATTTATAAATCACTGATTATTAACTTAAGTCTAATCTCCTTCAACAAAATCAAAAAGACTGTTATTTCTTATCAGATCCCTTATCTGGTATCTTTTTTTTTTCCTTTTCGTCATGTCAACAGTGAAATGAATATGGAAGCACTAGTTGTAACAGCCACATTTTACACTATTATGATTGGCCCTGCCAATCTCAACTTGAATCTAATTGAAGGATAAGAGGAATGTTAATGTTCTACAAAAAATTGGCATCTAAAAGTTTAGGTTGAATATTTAAAGCCTAAAATATATAGGATTTGACATTTGCGGAGCGTATGTAGATGAAATTCGAAATGAATGGAGTTGTGTATTAATTATGGAGTATAATTGTCCAAAATTGAATAGAAAAGAGCATATTTTTAGGGGTTAGAATTTAAAACATTCTTAACCCCAGAAATGGGCTAAACATAGGATGGTGCAAGTCTTTTACTACATTTGCATTATTGGATGAACATTCATTCCCAGCCATTGCTTTGGCATCTCCCCATTCTAGGGAGAGAACCCTCCTTTCTACGACTACACCCTACTCAAATATGGCTTCCTATACCTATAATATGTATCTATCTAATATATATATATATATATATATATATATATATATATATATATATATATATTTAAAA
>Ga0123342_1002399_pt1 | contig 31113 bp, 11 predicted proteins | sample Turbeawhitnodule_FD_89960 | JGI IMG/M metagenome (GOLD analysis project Ga0123342, IMG submission 89960) | Root nodule microbial communities of legume samples collected from Mexico - Turtle bean Mexico white nodule | ecosystem: Host-associated > Plants > Roots > Nodule | place: Mexico: Nepantla... | reverse complement strand
TCTCACTCTCCCCTCATCAAACCACGTTTGCAAACTCCAAAGATCTCTCTATGGTCTTCGTCAAGCTAGCCGACAATGGTATGCCAAATTATCTAATTTCTTGCTTTCACATAATTACACATTATCATCTGCTGATCATTCATTATTTTTAAAACGCACTCATACTAAACTCACTGCTCTTCTTGTATATGTGGATGATATTGTACTTGCTGGAAACGATGATGAGGAAATCACTCATATCACTAAGTTGTTGGATCAATAATTCATAATTAAACATTTAGGGGACCTCACATATTTCTTGGGATTGGAAGTAGCTCGCAACAAATCTGGTTTACATATCAGTCAAAGAAAGTACACACTAGATCTTCTTCATGAAAGGAGAATGCTGGATTGTGCCCCCATGCCTACACCCATGTCTCATTCCTCCCGCCTTTCTTCCACGGACAACGTCCAACTAAATGAAGAAGAATCATCTACCTACCGCCGACTTATTTGACGGCTGATCTATCTCACTAACACACGACCTGACATAGCCTTCAGTGTCAACAACTTAAGTCAGTTCGTCTCTTCTCCTACAAAGCACCATGAATAAGCTGTTTTTCGCATCCTAAGGTACCTTAAGGGTAATCCTGGCTTGGGAATTTTTCTCCACAAGAACAGTAACAACCAGCTTCGAGGCTATAGTGATTATGATTGGGCCACATGTTCTGAAACCAGAAAATTTGTTATTGGCTTTGCCATTTTCTTGGGTGAGTCTCTTATATCATGGAAGTCCAAGAAACAGCCTACTATCTCAAGAAGTTCTTTAGAAACCGAGTATAGAGCTTTTGCAACAACCACTTGTGAAATTCAGTTGTTGACTTACATTCTTAAGGATCTTGGTATCCCTTACATTGAACCTACAATTATATTCTGTGACAATCAGTCAGTAATTCATATTGCCTCAAATCAGGTTTTTCATGAACGGACGAAGCACATAGAGATTGACTGTCATATTGTCCGAGAGAAAATTAATGTTGGTCTTCTCAAGCTGCTTCCAATCACTTCCTCCATGCAAACTGCTGACATCCTCACTAAACCACTGGCTCTTTCCACCTTTACTGCTCTCAAGTCCAAGTTGGGAATGCAAAATATCTATTCCCAGCTTGAGGGGGGGTGTTAGTTAGCATATTTCATCATTCATGGAGTTCTTTCGCATAATCAACACAGAGGATTTATTTCTATTAGTAGGTGCCTACAAATTAGTAGGTGCCTACAACCCCTATAGGCTAATTCTTCCCATACCAGTTATGACATACATCCAACACTGAAAAAAAATTGTCTGTTTTACCCTTATTTTTTTAATATTTATATTCACAACATAAGTAAGACAGTTCTGAATATATAAATATGGAACTGAGATGTGTCTTCCGGATATGACAATCCGTAGAATAATAATGTCTTTCGAATGTTAAATTCGGAAGTTTTTTTTTTTATTCTAAATGTAAAAGCCTGAAAAAGATGACAATGATAATTTGAAGTTTTAAAATAAATGATGGGTGTAAATCAAAATTGATGTGGTGCAGGAATAACTAGCCTCACTTATATAATGGCCTAACTGCTGCTACCCAATCTACACTCTCTAATCATTTTTCTTTGAAATTATCCATCTTAACTTTCTAGTTGGAGAAAAATTGATAAGGTGAAAATATTCTTTTGGTACTACTTACAGTTCTAATTCAATATTCTTCATTTAAATATTATTTTTTTCAAGTTTCCTTATACTATCAAGCTCTTTTCATTAGTTGGAAGAATACTAATTTTCAAAGTTTCCACTAAACTCTTAATAGTTAGTCATCTTAATATTTAGTCATATCAATCGTAGTTGTTTTTACAATTTATGAGATCGAATATCCACTATCAAAGCACTTTGAGTCTTCCGTCTTTTTTTCTCCTTCAACCATCTTTTCTATATGTGAAGTATCTGCATTTACGGACACTCACATTCAAGTCAATTGAGATGTTTATATGATTAATCAGTTCAAAAATAGAAAGTCTTCCTCTATTTATACTGTTTTATTTGATTTTATATTTTACAAATAATTCCTTAATATACTTTATAATTCTTAATTAGGATTAACTCAGCTAATCAAGAGACTTTGTGATGAATAAGTTGATCAAGAAGCCGAGTTTTCATATATATGTATGTGAGCAACTCGGTCTCACGGTTCCGGATAGAACAATAGCAATTAGATTTTTTTTTCTTTAACACTTTCAAAATGTATTAACTATATATATATATATATATACATATATATATATATACATACATATATATATTTTTTTTTAAAACTTAAGTTTATATGTTATTATATTAAATTTGTTAAATATTAAAAGAACCTCGGTTCAAGGGTATCAGATTTCCAACACCACAAAACCAAAAAAAAAAATGCAGATTTCTGTTGATGTAGAGTGAAAGAATCCATTATTGTAAATAAATTGGGTGGTTTGAATAGAGTATCTCTCTTATTGCGTTTATTAAAATCTATGAATATATTCGAAATAAAAAAAGAAGAAGAAAGACTTTAAGTTTAGTTGAAAAGTAAATCAAATTAGAGTTATTGGGTTTACTTGAATGGGTAGTTTTCCTTTTAATAAAGAGAGTTTGTGTAATATATTGAGAATGGAAGATGATTGAATTTAGTGGATAGACATGAACAGGTGACAGAGTGGAAAGCAAAATGATAAGGATTTCCATGGCATCCACCACGCCCTTCTTGTCAACTCATGCTTCTTCCCAAACCTACCTTCATTCTTAGTTTTGCGTCACTTTCCCGCCAAACCCGCACCACACATACTATTATGTGTATATGCGGAGTGGTCTTCGATTTCTGCAAAATCTCGCACTGTTTCGGTTTCTTTTTTATGTTGGTGTTTGAAATTTTTGAAATGTATGTGTTTGGTTATTTGGTATTTTGTAGGTTATTTGGTATTTTGTAGGTTCTTAGAGTGGACTGTGCATTTGTCTGTTTGGTTTGGAGAGTACTCTTAAACGTTGAATTATGTATTTATTGTATAAAGGTTGATCTACCCCTGAAGTGGTTCACATTTATATATCTGTTATTGTTGATAAAAAAATGTATAAATACGAATAAATACACATATTTTTAAAATAGGAACTTTACTCATTTAAACGTACTTTTTTTTCCATTTTTTTTTTATCAAAATAGATAATTTTATAAGCTAATTATTAAAATGACACAAATTTTAAAAGATTATAGAAAGTTGTGACAAGTTCACATGAATTTACCGTAAAGAAGATATGTTAAGTTAGCACGAATTCAATATATTTCAACGAATTCAATATATTTCAATTGGAATTGTGCTAAGATGACACGACTTTAATGTTATAGTGAAGTCGTGTTAAGATAACATAACTACAGTGTATTTGATTCGAAATTGTGCTAAGGTGACATGACTACAGTGTAATTGTATCTCAACTAAAAATATCAATTGAAGTCGTGTTACCGACTTCAATAATAAATAAAATTTGATTACTCTAAAATTGTATTAAAATAATATGACTTACCAATTTTAATCATTTTTAAAAAATTTATTATTTTAGTAATTAACCATAAAATTATCCTAGTTGAATAAAAAACTATTTTTACTTAATTTTCTTCTCATTAAATATTAAACAATAAAACAATATATGATAAGTTACATCATTAGATACGTCTTAGCTGTTTGCATAAATGTTTGTCAACAATTATAAGGGTGTTCATGACCAATTCAAAAATCTAAAATAAACTAACTTAATTAATTAAGCTAGTTTACTTTCTACGTCAAATAATTTAATATGAACCAAATTAATTAAATTAAATAGAGATTGAATTGGGTGTAAATTTGTAATGCTAATTACACATGAAATCAATCATTTAACTTTTTTAATGCTAATTACACAAGAAATTTTTTAAAATAATTATGTATTTTTTTATAATTTTTGTTATTATTTACGTGATGTAAGTCAATATAATACAAAAGTGTTGTTTTTTTTAATACGTAACTATGTATGAATTTTTTAATCAAATTATTTATTTTTATTCTTTATCTCAAAATATAATTTAGTTTATAATTAAATCCCGTAAAATATTTAATGGGTCATTTTAATAAAATTTCTCTTAATTTACCTCTAATTTAGTTTAGTTTGATTTAATGAAATATTAACCCAGAAGTAAATCAAACTAATTTTGCATTAACCAGTTGTGTGTTTGTGAGTCGTATACATCTTGTAATTGTAGAATTTGTTCATGGTTTCTTGAGCTTTAAGATTACAACAAATTAAAACTAAAATTGGATTTTGATTTATAAGTTATTTTCATTCTTAATATTTAATACATGGTTTGATTTCAAAATTACTTTTAGGAAACCAAAAATCAAATTATTAATGTAGGATGAAGATGTACTAAGATGTCAAATGTGTACGTGGTCGAGATGTTCTTGAAATATTATTTGCACAGTCTAATTACTAGTAATATTAATTTATAAAGAAAGGGATTAGTCTAATTATTAGAAAATTTAATTTATAAAGAAAGGAGTCTACACAAAAGAAGTTTATCATCTATAATAAAACAAATAGAATTTATTGTCCGAGTAACTTTTCTCAACAAAAAATTCAAAACAAAAAACAATTAAAACTTTACCAAAAGTAGAAAAGAATTGGGCGAATGACTTATTTTGTGTACGACATGTGACACACTGTAAGCACGTTTTCTCACATGGCTTCTTCACACATCACGTTGTCTTCTCACATGCATTCTTCACACACATGCTAATTGTTAGCAAAAATGTGCTACATAGTGTGTAAATTCTGAGCGGAATTCAAAGCCAAGTGTCTTTCACCAAAGAAATTTTAATCACTAGACAATTTTTTTTAATATAAATATTATTAATATTATTAATATTATTTATATTATTAGTATTATTTATATTGTTAATTATTCATAATATATACTGAATTAAATATATATGTAAAATATCTGTATGTAATATTCACTTTACATACGAATTTAGATCTGTATATAATAATCGGTATGTAAATGGACAATTTTTTTTGGTAGTATTTGGTGTCATGAGATTTTTTTACTGTTTTTAATTGCATTTAAGTATGATTAACTTTTCTTATTTCAAATCTTAGTGACATCAAATTTTTATTAGGATTTTTAACTTCATTTCTATATGATTATCTTTGACCTTTGATTAAATTCTTTTATTTTCTCATGGTCTAGGTTGAGGACATGATGTTGATGCTACTTGTGAGAGAAATCCTAAAATTGTAATGTAACATTTCATAAATTTGTCAATTGTGCACATGTCGAATACTAAAAATTTGTTACAGATTTTCCCTAATACATGTTATAAACTTTTATTGGATACTTTTGTTAAAGCTTTTTCGTACATTGTTCCCTTTCGGTTATGGTTATATTGGCGGGTACATTTGAATTTCAATTTGAAATTTGAAATGGTAAAATCATTAGTGTCATAATTAAGTAATATTACATATAAAAAGATAGACACTTATGAACTTTAATTCATAAAATAGTTATAATTCAAACCCTAATTTAGGAATTTGAACATTTTTACATATTTTTTATTATAAGATGAATGTGAACGATTTATTCCTAAATTTATGTTAATTTCAGAATTCTAAGGAAAAATGAAGATAAAAGGGCTAAAAGAGAGTGGATAAGATGAAAAGACAAAGTTGGAACATCCAAAACTCAAACTCGCCTAAGTAAGATCACTCTAGAGGAACTTGCCCAATACTAGCCTAAGCGAGTTCACTCCAGTGAAGTTGAGCTTTTTCTCGTCAAACTCGCTTAAGGGAGATGTCACTTAGCCCAAGCCCAATTAGGTTAAATAAAATGCGTAAGAGATAACCCTAAACATCATTGGGAGAATATAGAGAGATAGAAAATTCTAGAGGAGGTAGTTGTCAAGGAGAAATATCTTGGATCTTCTTTACTTTCTTTCCATGTTTGTAATGGCCAAATTGAGTGGTTAATTCTTCCCTTAGGGATTGAGGGTAATTTGGTCAAACTCTTATGTATTGAGGTGATATTTATTTATAATATTATGTTTTTGATTGATGATTGATATTGTCATTTTATTATTAAAGTTTGAATCTTTATTCATGATTTTGATCTTTGTAACATTTGTTCATAATGATAATGAGTTTTTATAAATATGCGAAGAATTGATATTTAGGAGACTATCTTAATAATTTTGTATGTGAGGAATTAATATGAATGATTTTTATATGAGTATCAATGTCAATCAAGATGAAATGTTATATGTTTTTATTCATTGAAAATACAAATAAGTGAGAAGGATGAACCTCAATCCCAATTTTCCTAATTGACTAATCCAAATCATTTACTTTGCTTGTATTTAACTTCTTACAAATTCATTATACAGAACCTTTCAACAAACTTTTACATATTGTCTTATATTTAGTGAATGTTATACTTGAGATTTTAGAATTGTTCCTTGTGAGTTTGATATCTGTCCTTAGAGACAAATTATTACTTCTTACTCGATACACGTACTGCAAAATAGTCACCATAAAGACATATATTTATTAATTTTTTATTTATTTATTTTTCTTTAACAAGTAATAATTTTTTTATTGTTGTTTAACCACTTTCTTTCGCAACTACTGATTTGAGTGTACTTTAATGACTTGAACACAATTTTGTCATTGGGAGAACTACAAAACGTTGTGACTAATATCGAATTTGTGAAAGTCAAGGTTTTTCAGGGTAGGTAATTTTAAAAAAGAATTATGTTTTCTTTGTTAGTTATACATAAATTTTCCATCATTTCAATTCAATTATATGTTATTTTAAGTTTAGATTAGGTATGTCTTCAAATTGTTTGGACTATACCAAAATTGTTTATAACATGGACTCCAAAGAGAAAGCAAAACTTAAGAAAATGTGAGTTCAAAAAATTATTTATTTACAAAATTTATTATGATAATTATTATAGTATAAATGGGTGACGTAATATAACCACATGTTTAAACTATGTAGGATGATTCAATCTACTAACCATCCTTCATAGGGATTGAGTCAGTTGTCTGAAGGTGGTAAATATAACCTCGAAGATGAGTTCCTGCACTTGAGTCCTTAAAATGCTATTCAAGGACTAAAAGATTGGAAGGAGGTACGACTATATTGTTGTGTCATTCAAATCGAAAAGGATTATGTATGTTTTAAGGTGATAACTATTTTTATTTTGTTAGAGGAAACACTTTTGTGGTTATGGATACTATACAACATATTGTAGATGATGATGATTGGTGGTAGACAACTTTTATGCAATAAAGTAGTGTATCCAGATTCTAAGATGTTCTTTTGTCAAAAGTGTAACAAACATGTAATCAAAGTTCAATTAAAGTATTCTTCATATCTATTTTTTACTTTTATTTTTTATTGATATTTTAGTTTGTAATGAGTTTTTAATTGTTAATTGTCTATTTCAGGTATAAGATCAAGGTGCATGTTATTGATGATACAAATTCAACTACTTTTGTTCTTTTTGCAGGAATGCTACAACCCTGATAAAAAAGCTTGTGCGTAAATATTTGAATCTCATGGTAAAGTTAAGTTTTAAACATTTTTTGTCTATTGATGTAGTTATATAATGTTTATCTATTGAATTACTTAATCACTTTATGGATTTATTTGTATGAATTCAGAACATTGCATCTGGTGTTATATCCAAAGAGTTTGTTGTATTGATGATAAAGTTATTTTGTTCAAAGTTCACTACACAAAGGAACAATCTTTCAAATTTGATCATTCATTTTGACTAAAGAAAGTTTGTACTGATAATTATATCATACAAAACTTCTATGATAGTGGTGTGGAAATTGTGGTACGAACGTTATTATTATTAGCTTATTTTAGTATGTATTTGGATATTGATATTGGTATTTTATCTTTTGAAGGATATATATTCACATCATATTTCAGATGTTCAATTTTGTTATAGATTATGCTTTCATTTGTATAACTGATTTTTTCTAACTTTTTGTAACTACGTTGAGGTAATAAGTTCATTTGGTCAAAACTCAAATTCTGACACTTACAAAAATAAACATTTATATATTTTTTTATTATTTTTGTGTGATTGTTTTTGTTGCTTTCATTATGTTTTGCCATCGTTGGCAAACTTACATGTACCTTATTGTTTTAAGTTCCATACTTTAGTTTGACAATTTTTTGTTGTTGTCTTTTCTAAAATGTGTTGGTATAATAATGTTATATGCATAACACACAAAAATTTATAGCAACACAAAGACACCTCAACACAAATTATTTTTGTTCATATGCACCAAATGAGCAAGTTATCGACTTCCTACTAGCACACTATGAATCAATCTGAAAACCACGTACTGACTTATAATCAATAAAAGAGAGTTTCATAGGTGGAGGTTTGCATTCTGAAGCTAAGAATTTGCAGGTGAAGTTAGGGGTTGAAGTCTTACATTATATAAGGCGAAAATTGATTTCCTAGAATTGATTCATGATATGCTTGGACCTTGATTTATGTTGTTTTTATTATGTTTCGCACTTTTAATAATAACTTGCATAATTCATTTTTTACTTTTATTTTTTAAGACATCACATGCTCTCTTATTTAAAATGTGTTAAATTATAAACTCATGTGTTTAACACAAAAATAATGGTAGTTAGAACAAAACCTCATTCATATTTCATGTTTTATTGTTCATCTTTTTTCTATTATGTATCATCATTTTGCTTTGTAGGTTTGAGTTTATTATGTATGTTATTGTAATAACTTGCATAATTATTTTGTTCAGTTTTATTCTTTAAGTCATGATGTGCTGCCTTATTTATAATGTGTTGAATTATAAACTCACGTGCTCAACACAAAAATAATGGCAACTACACCTTAAACACATTCATATTTCATGTTTTATTCTTCCGGTTTCTTTTTTTATGTTTCACACTTTGATTTGTAGTTGTGTGTTTATTTGTTGTCACTATTAGATGTATGTTATTATAATGTTTTGTAGGTGTGTGTTTATTGATTGTCACAATTAGATATATGTTATTGTAATAACTTGCATAATTTTCTTTTTGACTTTTATTTTTTAAGTTATCATGAGTTGCCTTATTTTAATTGTGTTGAATTATAACTTATAAATATAAATTTGTGTGCTCAACATAAAAATAGTGGCAACTGCAAAAAAAAAATCATATTTCAAAAAGCATATTCATTTTTCATGTTTATTGTTCCTGTTTGTCTTGTTGTGTTTTGGCACTTTGCTTTGAAGTTATGTGTTTATTCATTGTCAATGTTAGATGTATATTATTGTAATAACTTGCATAATTCACTTTTATTTGTAAAGTCATCTTGTGATGCCTTATTTAAAATGTGTTGAGTTACAGGCTTGTGTTTTATTCGGAGATACATTATTTTCATTGTAGTTTATGCTTACGCTATGCAGAACATTTAAAATGACATAACCCATTTTTCAGTTTTTTCCAATACATATAAAAAGAGTGTCTTAGCTTTCAGAGTCGTGGAAAAATAATCTTTTAGAGTGATAAATAATTTATGCATGATTTAATAATATATCAATTCAATATTAATGTTAGTACATTAGTATATTAAATATGTTATTAAAAGAAAATATAATTATATTAGATGCATATATATATATATATATATTGTTTCATGCAAACAAATTTTATGGAAAATGTGGTATGTTAATGTTACTGAGTCAACCAACTAAATCATATCTTTGCTTTTCGTTGAAGAGGAAAAAAGCAACTTGTGAAGGCTTGTTTAACTTTATTGTGTTTAGGAGGATTTGTTAAAGAAGTCACACACATTTAATACTAAAGAGAAGAACATTTAATGCATCTCAAAGCTTCAAGCATGGTCAGACACAAGAAGAAGTAGAAGTAGAAGAAGACCCTCACAACAAATCCTATTCAAAGGATTTACAACGATTCTTTTCTTCACAACTCTATATATAGAATATCTTTGTGAAGAATGAAGGTTGAAAAAAGTCTTTCAACAAAAATGAGAACAAACTCTTGAATTTCTTGATTAATCCTTAGTCTTGTAGTTGTGAGGAAGAACATTGTTTGTATTCCTAACTATCTAGAAGAGTGAATAATCTTTGCATTTTTTGTAGGAGTAACCTCTCTTTCTAGTAACAACACTATAATTTTTTAGATCACTTTTAGTGTAAACCTTTGTGTTTTAACCAATAGTATTCATGTTCTAAACAATACTTGCTGGTTTAGTTATGAGAGTTTGTGTTCTAAAGAATATTCAATTTTAGTCATGAGTGACTATGTTCCAAAAAATATTTAGTTTTAGTCATGAGTGACTATGTTCCAAAGAATATTTAGTTTTATCCAGAAGTGACCATGTTCTAAATAATACTTAGTGGTTTAGTTAGGAGTGGTTGGATTCCAAATAATACCCGTCTTAGCTAGGAATGGTTATGCTCCAAAAATATTGAGGGTTGTTATCCCAAAATGGTTTAATGTCCAAAAAATACTTAGGTTGTTTTAGCCAAGAGTGATTGAGGTCCAAACAATACTTACTTGTATCTTCGTAGTATTAGTTTGCTTAATAAAACTTGTATTAACTAAGAAGAGATAATTTGGATTATTAGGTATAAAAATATTGTGTAAATCTCTTTAATTCCTTATTTTTTAGATTAGATGTTATTAATATATTTCTAACCTAAAAAAAATAGTTTTAAACGATTTTTAAAAATGTGTCTATCAAACTTGATGTTGTGTTTGGCATTAAACACGTTTAAGAAAAAAAACTACTTAATAATACATTTGTAAAGTATAAAGTTCACACTGATGTATCCATAAAACAAAACTTTACAAAAAATCTTCAAAATTCTTAAAACACAGTTTAACCTTATTATATTTTAACCTAATATTTAAATTTTTACCACAAAATCATTATATTTAAGTAGAACTTATTCTTTATTCTTATTTTTAACTCCAATTGAACTTTGCATTAATTGGAAACATATAATATTTATAATAAAACAATATTAATTATGTAACTATTTTGTATTATCCAAATACAACTTAATTTCTTATTTAAAAAAAAAATTGCAGTAAAATTTATTTATATAATGTAACATTTCAAAATGACAATTTTAAAAAAGGTAAAAAATAATAAAAGAAACTCTCATGCTTCCTTTGATAAAGAGAAAACGAAAAGAAATGAAAAAAGTGCTTATTAGTTGAAAATAATAAGTAAAAATTGATTTTGTTTATTATTTTTAAAAGTATTTTTAATCATGCATACGCAACTTTATATAATAGAAAATTTTCCTACCATATTTAATATTTCTATTTTATTTTTAATTATATTTAAAAGTATAAAAAAAAGAAAACATATCCTAAGAGTGCGTCTTTTCTACTTGTTATAATAATTATAATAAAAATGCATTTATAATAAATTGTAAACGTGCTAAATTATTATTATTATATATATAACATTAAAAAATAATTATATTTTTAAGAAGGTAGTCCTTTATTTCTTGACCCACCAGGAAGATCTTTTAAATGCATGAAAAAAATAACTGCTTTTTCCCGTGAATAGCTTCTGACACCATATTTCTTAAAATTCCAAAAATAACAAATAGTACACACAAAATTGTAACTAGGACCACTCCTTGCAGGCGCCGCCACAAAAAGACAGTATTCAAACAGAAACAAAAGTGCGACACGTGCACTCTCGCCGCCACGCCAACGCAACTCCTCATTCGGTAATCTAATCCTAAAATTACCACGTAAGATAATCCTCTGTTTTTATTTTGTCTTTTTTCTTTCTAGAACCCAACAAATTCAGATCAATAATCACAAGTATATGTTTTGTTCTTTTTGAAAATACCCAATCAATCAATTTTATATGTTTATCGGTTTGTTTTTAATTAAAATTAATCTTTTTATTGAGAAGTTAAATTTTATATGATTTTTTTCTTTTATATTTTTGAGTAACAGTTAATCATTTTAATTTAAGTAATAATAAAAATTAACAACTTTTACATAAAATGAATAATTTTATTAAACATTTGAATAAAGCATGTTAACTCTATATGTCAATTCAAGATTAAAATAATTATTTGACAAAAAATTTCGAGAGAAATAATGAGAGTAGATGGTTTAAGAAAAAAAATAAATTAAAATATAGTTTTCGAATGGTCATACATTTGAAAAATGGAGACAATTTATAATAGTTTACTACAATTGAAGTATATTTAAATCTTCTTCAAGACTTAAATTGTTTCACTATATTTTAAAACATTATATAAATATTTTTAGTATCATTTTGTTTCATGATAAATATATAAAATTATTCTTAACTATTCTTTTTATCTCTTAAAGATTATAATTATACTTGGACCTTCAATCATTTTTAGTTTTCACAAATATTTTATCACTATGCTTTTTAAAACAAAAAAACATGATATAAGAGTAACTCTCTATAAGATGATATAAAACTAAAAACATAAAACTTTACTAAAGTTAAAGATTTAAAGAAAAATATCATTCTCTATTTCATGTTTATTAGACAATTTAAAATAATTTACACAAAGAGAAGCTTAAGAAGAATTAAAGGCCTAGTGTAATTTCACATAAGAGTGAGTTATGTATGCATTATTTAATTTCTATTTATAAATGTTCTAAATTAAAATGATTGAAGGTCGTATAAAAATATTTTGTTCACTTTTTGAACTTTAAAACAATTTTGTAATTTTTTAGTTGACACCATTCTTCTAGGACTCAACTTCCTAGTACAAATTATTTTTAGTATTAAACATTTCTTTATTGTACAAATAACACCAAATCTAAGATAAATTCTCAAAATGGTTTAATGTAATGTGTTTGAATCTTCATTAGTATTCAAAAATTAGTTATTCAGAGCTTATTAGATAACTTAACAAATTCAAAAATAAATTAGTGTCTTTTTTAGATGATTTGTCCTAATTATTGTCTAATTAATTACTCATGTCCTTCTTAATTCAAATATGATTTTAAAGTAATTATAAAGTTAAGAGTTTATCCTAAAATTTTTTTTCTGCTAACAACGTTACACTTTGGAGTTTAATAGATATATATTGGAATATAATTTTTTTATATGGATAATTATTAAAAAATATTTTTGATATAGTTTTTAAAATTCTGATAAAAACAATAAAAAAGAATTATTAGATTTTTTTATAGGAGATTATAGACATTCCAGAAACAATGTTACTTTAATTCGGATAAAACTAATATTTGTAAGAACTCAAATTCTTTAAATATTTAACATAATTATTTAATCAAAACTGAATCTGATGATGAATCGAAAGAACACGTACTGATGAGTCATCACTTATTTATAATTGGATGGATAATTTATCTAAGTATTTTTTTATAATACATAAATAGGTGAAATCTTCATCAGCTTCATCTTAGTGTTTGGTTTCACTCAAGCGATTCTTTCAAAGTTCCTTCCTTCAGAAAACGCAAATCCCGAAAAAAACATTGCTTGATCTCTTCATAGTGAACGTGAGCACTCTAAAGTACAAAACTTTAATCACCCTTTTCTTATTTCTGTGTCACCCTTTTACAAGGTAATCCATCTGTTACTTCATTTTCTTTCACGATTCCATCTTAGTTCATTTGCATTAGCGGTGGCATTTTTATTTTTATTTCTCCGCACCATTTTCAACATATTTTGTACATTTACATATAATTGTTCAAAAATTCTATGTTTTGATTTAATGGGTGTTTGAATTTTCTATCAGATAGCATGCATGCATCAACTTTTGGTGTTAAAGGAGCCACTTTGGGGGTTCCAAAACGAAGGGGGTTGGTGGATTTTGTGGAGTTCAGAAATGGGAGTGTTTTGAGACATAGTAGAGTGTCCATGGCAAAGAGTAACACCGATCTCTGCGGGTTAAGGCTTGGTTCTGCCACTATGGAAACTAAGCTAATTGGTACTAGCGTTGGTTTTGGTGGCTTTTTTGGGTCATCCGTTAAGCCCAGATCAGTGAGGGTTATGACTTCGGGTTTGTATGCAGTTGCTTATGGTTTTGATTTTGTTTGGTTTATTAGCTATTGTGAATTATTTTCGGATTGCATTTGTCTTGCCTGTGATGTGTATATAATGTACTTGGTTCATGTAGATGGACCGTGTGTTGTTTTGCTTAATGATGCCATTTTGGCTTTCTGTTGAATTGCATTGATGTTTTATTTCTAGCAAGGCTATACTTGTCTATGTGTGTTAACTATCGTTTTTGTTGTTGCTATTGTTTGTTGACTGAGGTAGTTAAGTCTGTTGCTCGATTTCCCCAACATGAAATCTGCATGATGAATGATGTGAATCTTGTGGTTTGTAATCCAGTTCATACATGAATGTTTAATTTGAACATGAGGGAATTCAAATTTTATGGATAATACTCCTTTGTAGAATATCTTAAAAGTTTATACTGTGGAATTCATCTTTTATAATTGCGTTTTTTTTTTCTTGTTGGCTCTTAGTTTCATATGTGATGATTCTGAAAACACAGATTTTTTAGTGCTTAAGTTGCAAAATCTATGAACAACTTTTGCTACTTTTGTCAGCTTACAGTGTAAATCTCACTTGTATTTGTGATTTGAATCACTCAATATGGTACTATTCAGCTGGCCAGTGATACATATCATGTGATGCATAGCAGTTGATTTTGGATTGTGCAATATGTGAATGGATCAGTGGGATTCTGTATCATTAATACAAATTACATCTTTTTATTACCTCTTTTCTTTTTTACTTTTCTTTAGCCATTTCTCATAAGGAAATGATGGAGCACAACTCAATGCACTTGATTATTTTTCTGCTTTGACTTTGTTCAATGCATTATATTTGGTTTTTCCATTGCTTCATTTTTAGTTTTATGAAATAGAAGCTTCACACACTCACTTGTGACTTCTGATTTTGTTGTTAGATTTTTATGGTTAATATGTTATTATCAATTTCTAGTTTAAACCTATTACATTGAGAACTACAAAAGATATTCCATTCAAAAATATATTTCAGTTTTTTTTTTCATTGCCTCTTAGGATTCTATATAATTTTATGATTCATAATGCAAAAGTTAGCTTGACAATTCAGTTTTGAATTGCAATTTGATAACTTTCTAGCTGTTACATATATTTATATGTTCTTACAGATACTCATAGCAAGTAAATTGAGTTGCAGATGGAAACACTGAGGATGTTGTCCCAGCTACCATTCAAAGCAGATCTTCTGGAACTGTTCTACCCTATGTTGGTGTTGCTTGCCTTGGAGCCATTTTATTTGGCTACCATCTTGGGTATGTATAAAATCTTCCTATTTGCATGTGGGTAAATAGACTATAATGCATCAAGTCATTTCTTTGTGCTGCTATCTATGTTATAATATTTTCATGTATAACTGTGACTAATTTTCATTCAATAATATCTCTGTGTTGGATAACTCTGACAATGTGATGTTTGATGTAGGGTGGTAAATGGTGCTCTTGAATACCTCGCAAAGGATCTAGGAATAACTGAAAATACTGTTCTACAAGGTTCATGTTTTATATATGTGTGTGTATAGATCTATCTATCTACCTATGTAAATTACTTTGAAGTTTTTTATTGATTTAATAAGTAACAAAAATTTATATATGAAAATGCAATTTGTTTTGGCACTCATAAAGGGAAGATTTTCAGTATCGATGACTGTAGTGTACATGCTAATGGTACTGTCAACATAAGTAGAAAATTAACCTAGCTTTGTTGGAAAAAACGCAAGTCCCACATTGACTTGAGATAATGCAAAAATATAGCATATAAGTGGGGTGAATTATCACCCTACAAGCTAATTTTGTACAGTTGAGTTAGGCCTAGACCACTCTGTAATAAGCTGTATGAAACAGGTTTGAATGAATATTTTATGAAAGTTCCAGCTTACAAGTCCCACTCTGTTACTGTTAACTTTTTAGAAGTTCTAACTTGACTTGCATATGCTCCATCAATAATTTTCTCTTGATTATCATGAGTGAAAATCCCTGAACAGGCTGGATTGTCAGCACACTTCTTGCTGGTGCCACTGCTGGTTCATTTACTGGTGGATCATTGGCTGACAAATTTGGAAGAACTAGGACTTTTCAATTAGCTGCAATCCCTCTAGCAATTGGAGCATTTCTTAGGTCTGTCAGTTAGTATTTAGGACAGGGTTTTGTCTTTCTATACTTTTGAAATCTGACATTATAAGCTATGATAAATTTACAGTGCTACAGCCCAGAGTGTTCAGCCAATGATCATTGGTCGGTTACTTGCTGGTGTAGGAATTGGTGTTACATCTGCTATAGTACCACTATACATATCTGAGGTGCTTTATTAATTATTCTTATCTTTGTGATCATGTCCATATAAGATAATAAGATATCTATCTACATGTCCTTCTTATGGGCAGATTTCACCAACTGAAGTCCGTGGTGCACTAGGTTCTGTTAATCAACTTTTTATATGTATTGGGATTCTTCTGGCACTGGTAGCTGGGCTGCCTCTGGCTGGAAACCCTTCATGGTATTTACTTGTTTCATCACCTTACTGCTTTTTTTCCTCTTTTAAGTGGGGATGGGTGTGTAAGTTTTCACCTAACCTCTTTTTTGAGCTGTTTATTTCTTCTGGTGATTAATATCATATAAAGATGGTAAAATGCTACAAGAAAGTAGAGATATTTTTTTTTGGGAAATAAATCAAGTGATAGAAGGAAACAAGATCATAGAAGAGAGAAATTTGTTAAGATTTTAAGGACATTCCTCTGTCCGTATCCATATCCCAAGTATTTTCTCAATAAGAATTGATGTCAGGGGATTTTATTGGAGCTAAACATTAGTTATTTTCTAGTAGTTTGATTTCCTTAGTTTATAATATTAGACTTAGAAAAGATGCAGATCACAAGTCTGTGTTCTTCTCTGGAGAAATAAATAGCTCAAAAGGAGGTTAGGTGAAAACTTACACACCCCATCCCCACTTAAATAGTGATGATACAATCTGATTTTTAGCCCTAAAGCTTGCTATTATAAATGCTATCTTGCAGATCTGCTAACTACTTATGGAGACAATTACATAATTATAGCAGTACTAGATTTGTAACCAACAAATTTGCACCAATAATAACAAATATTCTGCAGTGTACACCAATTGATATAAAATATTCTGCAATATTTTTCAATCTACACCAAAGTAAATGTTATGCTAATCAATTCCCCTGACAGAAATATGAAGTCCTATTGTTAGTGGCAATTTGCAAACACGTGCTTTGCGATAAAAGTGCAGTTACTGATTCATACTTTAGATATTGAAATTTGGACACTACAATGAAGGATAGCGAAGTATTCATCAATCAAGCAATATGAAAATTTGGTGCACACAAAAATCTAGTTAATCCAATATAGGGCTTAAATATCAATATTTGAAATTAGACCTGGTATTTTCACATTACAGAAGTAATAGCTTTGACCCAATATGTATGGATTCACCGGAAAGTTTTACACCTCTGCACATATTTCTTTTAAAAAATTATTCTTCCTGGTTAATTGATTGTGTTAGTTTTGAAGTTAAATTCATATTTCCATGGTGTGTTCATGGTTTACTATATAGTTTCATCTTATGGGATCCAGATACCTTTGCTGGTTAGTTTTCTATTTCCTCTAGCTCATTTGATTTTTTAATTATATTTTATCAGGTGGAGGACAATGTTTGGCATTGCAGTAGTTCCATCTGTTCTGTTAGCACTAGGAATGGCTATTTCTCCAGAAAGTCCACGCTGGCTTTTTCAGGTTTTCCTGCAATTCTGTAGTATCCTTTAAATTCATAATGACAGTTAAACTACAGTAAACAATACTTTTAGACACATCAATACTTTTTTATTAAGTCTTACAATTCACAAAGATAGTTTCTTAATTTGGTTCACAAGATACCAATTCAAGAAGCTCAAAACCATTATGTGAATATATCTCCACTATTATCCCGCAACCTGGTCTCTTTTTTTTCCATACAATAATACCTCCCATCCTTTCTAGACATAAGTTGAAAGTAATGTACGTAAACCAAATATTCAACCCTTTTTGGATCTAATTTGTTTCTCTTCAAAGAACAAATGAAGGACTATTCATTCCAATTCCTCTTATAGCATGAGGAAGACTATTGCTGCTCAAGCTACTATAAGACATGCTTACTATTTGGAAGTATTGATGACTACTCTAGTTGCTTAAGTGCATCAAACAAGATTTTACAATTAATATAGTGTTAAGGATTAACCTAGATCGAATTCACAAGGTGTATTGGTGTTTAGTCTTATTTTCAATTTTAATTTTAGAATTATGTTTGGGGATTTTTTGTTGTTTCCATTATTCTAAAATCTAGGAAAACCAATGGTTAATTCTCTATTTTTCTTCTTAGTTCATCGTGTAATGATGAATTTTAGGACTATTTGGAACCACAAAACAGTACTTATATGAATTCCTAAACATTCATATTTCAAATTGCTAATACGAATTGATTCACTCTATTCAATTCAAATTAGACTTATGAATTCAATTGAAAAAAGAAGTAGTCATGTAATTGAAAGAGTTTCACCGAACAAAATCAATTACACTTCAAGAACATTGAAATCTAAACATTTAGAACTATAGAAAACCAAATCTCAGCCAATGAACCAAGAATCAGATCAGAAAATTAACCTAGAAATCTAGAAAGCCATAAAGAGAACAGTTAACTGCAGAAAATTAACTTGCATGATTAGAAAGTAAAGAGAATAAAGAGAATGAATTGGTTTGGTTCCCATGTTGTTTTTCTTTTTGTTTCTTTTTTAATAATACTTTATCCATCTTAACAGCAAGTGATTGTTGAGCTGCCAACCTACTTGGGATCTCATACTTCATAGTGATGCTTTCAGGTGGGTAGCCTTTAGAGAGAAAAAAATTGATTAAAAATTGGAAAACATGAACTGAATTAAATTATTAAATCTGAAAGTGCTCCAAATGTAGAAGAAAGCTTGTAAAGAACAATGGAAACTAGAGAGAAACTTCGAATTCTAAAAGGAAAAATTTGGAAAGTGTTTAAAAGAAAATGAAAACTAGATGAACTATCTAAAAAAAGTCTCCCTCTAAAGTGACTTTACAAACACCTATATATAGTGTTCAATACTGCAAAAAGTCACACAAGGCCCATGTAGAAAGCCGGCTCAATTTTGAGTTGATTCTTGACTTGCTGACCTTTTCCAGATCTGCACAAATTCACTCAATGAAATGTAATTTGTTGAGTGGATTATTCGTTAGATCTATCATTGCGCTCTGAAGTGATTTTGCTGGGCGAAGCTATATTGCTGAGCGAATGGCAATTAAAACAGTTATTTGCAACTTTGTTGATCTGCGCTGGGGGGATTCTTGTTTTGAAAGTTCTTTGCCTAGGTTTATGTCTTCATACACCTATTCAAAGAAGATTAATCAGTATCAATGCAAATATACATAATTAAGGTCTTTTCTTACTAATCTTTCTTTTATGACTCATTTACAAAACAAAACAAAGCTAAAAAATGAATATTTATGCACTAAAAGGGGTAAACAGTCCAATTAACTATGCTAAAAATGTGCATAAAACACATTCATCAAGTATCCAAGCCAATTCTTAGAAAAAATAAAAATAAAACATTGGATACATTTCCAATACGTATTTGGAAGCATTCTAAAAGTATCTTTGAAAAAAGTCATTTTTGAAGTATTCAGGCTCCAAAGCTAAACACCCTCTTGGGGCTGCAATGTAGGTAATCTCCAACGAGAACACAATTACACAAGATAGGATTGATTGCAATTAAGGCAAATTTACTTTCCAACATAATCCAACAAATCATATATATTGTATATAAATGATGTGTCTTATATGTATGTTAAGATATACTTAGAGGCTTAAAAACACTATCAGTTTCCTTAATGCTCAAACTGAATTGAAACTTAAGTGTTGTGATACTAATATTTTGGTATAAAAGTCAACATAGTACATACATATTATGCATAGATAACTAATGTGTATTTGTCAAGAGTTTAATGCCGTAATTTTATTGTAGGTTTTCTGAGAATATTCCATGTATTATTTTACAGCAAGGAAAACTCGCTGAAGCTGAAAAGGCTATTAAAACACTTTATGGAAAAGAAAGAGTTGCCACAGTTATGCTTGACTTATCAACAGCAAGTCAAGGTTCATCTGAGCCTGAAGCAGGGTGGTTTGATCTGTTTAGTAGCCGATATTGGAAAGGTATCCTAAAATTCAGTTCTGATTCTGACTGATTATAGTTTTGATAACACTTGACAAAAAATGATAATACTAACCTACATATCTTGAAGGCCATTTCATAGAAAAATCTTTTCTTTAAGCTTGTTGGTGTAAAGGAAGTTCAATGTAAAAACCACATTGATTATAATAGTTATCCAGCTTGATGCTTCATGCAAATCCGTTATCTTGTTTCAATGTAAACCACATTGATCAGACCTGATAATCCTTAGACTTTCCTTTGATTTTTGATTTTCTTGAGGCCCTTCTTACATTTGTATGAAGAATTATTATTTAATCTAATATATCTGTGTGAAGAATTATTATTAAATGATAATACTATTTGTAAAAGAATTGATTTGATCTTTAGTGATTAGGGAAATATTTACTACTGATAATTAGGAATATTCTTCATTATTAGGTTTACCTATATTATACTTGGAATGATTATAAATAAAGTATTTACATGTGTGATTAAACACACAATTCATAATAAGAGTGATACTCCTTGTGGTATCATAGAGCTAGGTTTCTCATATAAAAAATTGATTCTCATTTTGTGAGAGAGAAGGTGCTCTATGGACAAATTATTCACTAACTTTGTCAACTCATGTAACCAACTTGCAAACATGCTCTCCAAAGCCCTGAAGAGCTCTTGAATTTATCACATTTGTAAACAGCTTGACTCATGACATTAAGTATAGCTGATAATTAGGAATGTTCAGTATTATTAGTCTTTTATTAGGTTTCCCTATATTATACTTTGAATGATTATAAATAAAGGATTCACAAATATGATTAAACACACAATTCAGAACAACAGAGAAACTTTTATTATCATGGTTTATGTTTTAATTTCACTGACCAACTAACTTTTTAGTCTACTATATGCATTCTTATATGAAATAGTATAGCACTTCCTTAAAATGTGCCTTGTTGCAGTTGTCAGTGTAGGGGCAGCACTTTTTTTGTTCCAGCAACTGGCTGGAATAAATGCTGTAGTGTATTATTCAACTTCTGTTTTCCGTAGTGCTGGAATTGCGTCTGATGTTGCAGCAAGTGCCTTGGTTGGTGCATCAAATGTTTTTGGTTAGTATTATTTAATCATAAAATGTTTATTCCACATATAATAAAAAAAGGTTATTGTACATGTTGTGCACGCAAGTTACTGTTTCTGATTTATGTTTTGTTTGTTGCAGGAACTGCTATCGCTTCCTCCTTAATGGACAAACAAGGAAGGAAAAGTCTCCTTATCATAAGCTTTAGTGGGATGGTAATAAAATAATTACTTTCCTCACACATTTGTTTAAGGGAAAGCTAAAAAATGTTAGATATACATGATAGATTCGTGATATGGCTGAAACATCACAAGTAAAATTGTCAAATGTTAAACTTTGAGGGCCTAATCCTTACCTGGCTAAACTTGTTCAGAGAAAAGGAAGTAATCTTCCATTAGTGCAGTGGCATAATGCATGGTCGGTTTTTGGGTTCAAATATATATTTTCACTTCAAATATAGTTTTGGGCACATGAGCATGTTGATAAGTTAGAAACTATCTCCTGTTAGCCTTCAACACTATCGAAGAATAGAAAAAGAGTAAAATGATTTATTGATTAGATCTGAAAATGTACAAAAGGCAGTGAGTATATGTGTATAAGAGCAGAGTATAGTCACTAACTGACAGGTGTTCAGTTGTAAACAACTACAACTGACAGCTGTTCAGTTGTAACCTACTAACAAACCACTAACTTGCAGCTGTTCAGTTGTAACGAACTAACAAACTACTAACTGGCAGCTGCTAGATGTAACAAACAAATAGAAACTTAACGAGTTATTACAAGGTCAGAGAAAAGTATATCTCTAACATCCCTTGCAAGCTCAAGGTGGGTGAGACAGTGGAAACTCCACCACCTTGAGCTGGGACCTAAGAAAAAGAAAATTCTTGTTGGTGAAAGTGGTTTGGTTGGGACACAGCCCATTGGTCCAGGTCAGGAGTATGTTGCACAACAAGCTCCTTGGCTAGTACCTTTTCTCTCACAAAGGAAAGGTCTAGTTCCATGTGTTTAGCCTTTGCATATAATACAAGATTTTAAGCTAAATTCACTGCACTAAGATAGATTATCACAGTAGTTGACAAGAGTATGACTAGGGATTGAGCTAGCTTAGTGAGAAGAGTCTGAATTCAAAGGAAATCAGTAATAGAAAAAGCAAACTCTAATGTCGGCTTCTGTGCTTGATAGAGCTATTACTGTTTATTTTCTTTACCACCAAGAGACAATATTGGGGCCTTGATAGATCACAGCTCAAGAGGTTGAATGCCTATCATTAGCATCACAAAAGGCACTGATAGGGTGGAGGCTGGTGAGGTATATAGCTGAAGAGAGATGTAAGCCACATTGTAAAGTACCTTTGAGATATCTTAGGTTTCATTTGACTGAAATCCAATGAGATTCCAAGGGGCAGACATAAATTGGCATACTTTGTTGACAGAAAATGAATCTTTGGCCTGGTAATGGTGAGTGACATATTGGAGTGTACGTGTACCAACAACTGACCTATAGATCGATGGATCAGGACAAAAATTTGAACCTTGTTTAGAGAGTTTAGAACCAGAAAACATAGGAGAGGAGACCGGTCTGGCCTCAAGCATATTTGTTTTAGCTAGTAGGTCCTTTGTATATTTGGTATGCATTAGAACGAGTGGCACTAGACTGTTGGCATACTTTAATACCAATAAAATAAATAAAATAAGAGGCACCTAATTCTTTGGGAGAAAAGACAAAGTGTAGAGTTTGTTTCGGACCTTAAATGGCTTTTTGAAGCCTTCAAAGCCAAGAAGTATGTTTGGCTTCAAATCTTGGAGGTTGAGACATGTAAACTTCCTCATCAAGAAGCCCATTGCTAAAATCCAGCTGAAACAAAGACCACTTATAAGTAAAAGAAAGGGTTAATATCATCATCCGGATGAAGACAGGTTTGTTAACTGGAGAAAGGGTCCCATTGAAGTCAAAGCCATGTTGATTGAAAACCTTTTTTCCACTAACCGGGATTTGTTCTTATGAACAGTATCATCAGGGTTTTCACTGACATGAAACAACCATTTACAAACAATTGCATGTCTGTAAGGAGGAAAGATGAACTACTTACCAGATTCCCTTGTGATGAAGAGCAAGAAACTCTTGTTGCATAGCTAGCAGCAAACCACTTTGGATCTTACAAAGCAGTTTCTTTGACACTTTGGTTCTGCAAGAGCAAGGAGAAGTGTTGGGTTAGTTCTAAGTTGAATTGTGCCAGACTTGGAGTGAGTTTGCATGGGGTGGGTTTTGAGAGGGCAAGGATGTTCTTTGGAAGTTGGTATTATGGCATACTCAGCTGTCATACTTGAAACTTCTACATGGAAAAATATGAAAACAAGTAACACCTACTTATCAGTACACAATATACAAGAAATGCTTCTTCAGAAAAACAAATGTTTTGATCCCACTCGAGTATGCTGATTTTTTTAATGTATAATATGACTAGTCTCTTCCTCATCCTCCTCTTACTTTCTTAGTTGTACCTTTAGTTTTTATTGATCTGTGTGGTGATTGATTGCAATTTGTAAATATCATTTCACCCAAGTTGGTCAGTGGTAAGTATGGCATGTTTATTCTTTTGAGTTTATTACTTACAAGGAGCAATCAGGGGATTCCAAAGCCAAACAGATGTGGTGCTTTGTAAGAGTCTATGCCCTTGTCAGTAATAGTACATAAAGGGTTTATAGATATTACTACGCCTTATTTTAAAATAAAAGAGGCAATGCAATCTTGAGAAGTTGATGTAAGGAGTTACACTTTATTCTTTCCACTTCTCTCACTCCCCCTTTCTCATGGATGCTTATACTTTCTATTCTTGGAGGAAGGGAAGGCAGTTTTCAAGCATTGTGATGTTTGATTTCATTTCATGCTTACATGTTAGATTGGTAGGTTTGGGTCTATTCTTACCTTCTTTGTTCCTAAAATGAACATATATATAACTCAATTCTTTTGTAATTCAAATTATTTGTTGGAGATCCCATATCGACTAGAGATAAGGACATTTCATAGTATATAAGTGAATGCAAACTTTATCTTATAAACCAATTTTATAAGACCGAGTTAAACTTAAAGTTGACTTAATATTATTTTAGAGTCATGTCCTCCGGGATAAGATGATGTTTTTTGAATTTATGTTTCTGTTTGGTGCAATCAAACTAAATCTTCATCCTAATGGGTTAGTTTAATTTCTGCTGTTTTATAATTTATATGACTTATTGAGAGCTGTGTAAATAAATTATCCTGCATTTTTCATTCATATAATTGACAGATTTTTAATCTCTGCCCCAGGCTGCTTCTATGTTGCTTCTTTCTCTGTCTTTTACTTGGAAGGTTCTTGTACCATACTCTGGCCCCCTTGCTGTCCTTGGGACTGTTCTGTAAGTCATTTAATTCTTTAAACGATAGTGATTCCATTCACTGAAAGATTTGAACTTCAATGAACTTTTAGGTTCTTTTATTAATTAAGCTTTTTCATTTCTGATGACTATGATCTATGAATCTTAACCAGCTATGTCCTATCCTTCTCTCTTGGTGCTGGACCTGTACCTGCCCTTCTTCTACCGGAAATCTTTGCTTCCAGAATTAGAGCAAAAGCAGTTTCTTTGTCATTAGGCACACATTGGGTGAGTAACTTCATTGTGGAATCTAATATTTTACCTGTGGTTTATACCTTTATCTTGCCATAAATATTTGAAATTATACTAAACTAACAAACTAAATTTTGGTAGTGTCTAAATGTAGCTGCCTGTGATCTTACCAAACATAAAAACAAACAAAGAAACACTGTTTTGCCTTCCAAATTGATTTTCAGAATGCTATGGTTGAAGAATCATTCCCCTAGAAAATAGCTTCATTATGAATTTCCTCATCCAATATTTTGCCCCAGAAGTTCCTTGGATCTTTCTCATCCAATATTTAGTTATGATGTATACTGGCATTATACTTAGGATTTGTTTGGAGAGATCTGTGGAAGTACTTATAGGAGAGAAAAATAAGAAGAAAAAAATAAAACAAGTCTCTTCATAAACTAAAATTAACTGATCCCCTAAAGTTAAAAAATAAAAGTTTAGAAAAACTATAAGAGAATTTATATAGAAATTCATTTCATTTTTCCTTGTTCTTTTTATTCTAGAAGTGCTTATGAAGAAGCTAGGCTAAACATATATTCATTGCAATACTGGTTTTATTAGTTGCCTGGATAGTAATTTGACAATGAAACTATGAATGTGTTTGGTCTTAACAGATCTCCAACTTTGTCATTGGCCTCTACTTCTTGAGTGTTGTAAACAAGTTTGGTATCAGCACCGTTTACTTGGGTTTCTCGGCTGTTTGTGTTCTTGCTGTTTTATACATAGCTGGTAATGTTGTGGAAACAAAGGGTCGATCATTGGAGGAAATAGAACGAGCTCTGAGTTCTTCAGCATGAAAATCTCCCAAAAAATGCATGTGTTCATAGTTCCTTCTCACAGAATGCTTTATGCTCTTGCCATCACTTACACTGATTGACTGGTTTACTTTAACCAAATTTTGCTCATGTGCAATATTGGAACAAAATTGTGAGCTTTGGTTAATCATCTGTATTCAGTACTATCTTTTGGAACTTACAGTTTTTGTCACCATGTATGGTAGATAACTGCAAGAACATGTCAAATTGAATAAAGTAGACATCCTCTCTTCAAAACTGAGAGTGATAATTTTCTGGATCTACTGATATAGCAAGCAAGTAATATTGCCATTAATTGGTATACTTCGAAGGAAATTTCCAATGAAACTTTTTTTCATGTTTTCCTTATTTATGAAAACAATATTTCAATGAGTTTCAACAAACATACTTAAAATAGAAATTGTTTTTATGGAAGTAAAATTTCAATTTTAAAGAACTCGTGTTTGAAGAATTTATTTTAAAATATTATTTTCATTATAAGGAATTCGTGAAATTTATCAGAGATGTTCTAAGATTTTTTTGGAATAATGAAGGAAATTACTTACACTCACATTCTTTACTTGCTTTTTGGACTTTATTCAATACTCCTCTTTTTCTTTTAGGATCTAAAAAAAATTCCTTTGCTTTACTAACATTACACCAATTTCTTTGACAGGTTACATTTATACTCTTTTTGTTTAGAATATATCACAACCTTTATTTTTTATTGTATATATTATTTTTCAAATAAGGATTGATGTGCTAAAGTATCATGTTATTGTATATATTATTTTTCAAATAAGGATTGATGTGCCAAAGTATCATGTTATGGGGCAGGTAGAAGGGAAAGGTAAAATAATAAAAGACAAGAAAAAAAAAATCAAAATTTACTCTCGTTATTCTTGTTAGAAGGATAAGGTTTTATAAAAAAAAGCTTGAATTATGCTTTTGTGAGTCAATCCTCAGGGATATTAGTTTCTTGTTCTATTTTTTTTATAAGTTTCACAACTAAGAATTATGTAATTTGGAATGTACTTTTAAAAAAAAAAAAAGATTCTACCAATTTAAGAAAAAGGATTTAAATCATAAATTGTCTTTTAAATTATTTAATTCAGAATATATTTTAAAAAAACCATTTCAAATTATATAATTTAAAATATAAATTTACATTATGAATTAATTAATTTAAAATTATGAATTAGTTAATTTAAAAGATTTTACTAGATTTAGAAACATCTCAACTAATTTTAGATTATGTCTGAATTACACAAGACGTAACCAAACTTTTAAACATTTGAAGTTTTTTTTACAATGTATGAATTGACTCTATGTCCTATGTGAACAATGTAGTTAATGCTATAAAGTTGTCCCAATTTTCTTATGAACTAATTTGGATGGAATTTGAAAGAGACATAGTTAAAATTTTGGGAAAATATTCAGTTCCATGGATATATAAGGATTAATATACCTATAAATCTAAGCAAATCAATTTTCTCTTATTCTGAAATTTTCATAATTATTTTCTAAAATTTAGGATTTCATACTAGAAAACAGAGAATATTTCCCTATAAATAGGCAACAAAGAGGATCTTCCTATAAATAGAACTAAGAGGATCTATATTCCTATAGATAGGTAACATAAGGAATAAACATAAATTCATGCTCAATACCCTTAAATCTACTTTATTTGGTTAAACTTAATCCTAAACCAAAATATTTGACATAGGGTTTCGTAAAACTTAACCTACCATACATACATTATGAGAAATCCACGACACACTTACTTTAGCTAGAAGAAGATGATGGCATTCCCACCTTATAGTAGATCATGGATTCTATTCAAGCACTACAACGAGAAAACAAAGAGAATTAAAGATAGACAGAAGAATTCTATCTAACCTTATACAACCAATGAGCTCCTTATACAACCAAACATAACCTTTTTCTCAGCAAATTATGGATGAACTGGTGTCACCTCATTAAATGGTGTCAAATCCTCTCCATTCTTGAGGAGATCCCGAGAGTCATCTTAAAACTTTATGAGCCTAGATGTTAATTTTAAGGAGAGCGAATGTTATACAATGCAAGATGTTTGTAGGTAGGTACATTCTCAATAATCACCTTACAATGGTTTAGTAGAGTTTCTGATGGGGTCATCACTTCTCTCCCTCACTTCTCTTACATGTTCATTCAACAATTTGCTGCCAACAAGGTCAAAGCTTCAAAGACGGTTGACTTATTTGACGTCAAGAAATAAGAGAGTGAGTCACTAAAGGATTATCTTAATTGATTTTTTAGGATCACGATACACATCTACCAACCAAATGAAGAGATGTTTATGGACGTTTTCATCAAAGGTCCATGGGTTAATCCCCTTAGCGAATCTTTAATTTGAAATAAGTTTTATGGTCGAAATCCCATATAAAGCCTCTTCTCATATTGAAGTCGAGGAAGTAATTTAAAAAAAAGAAAGTAGAAGAAATGAAGAGGAAGAAAGACGTCAACCTTGGGATGAAAGAAAGGAATGGAGATTATGGAAAGATAGGTACACACAGACAGATCGACATGCAGAAAAAGTGATATATGTCTTATGTTGCTCGAAGATCGTAGGATTGAGTTGTTTGTCCTCCCCTCACAATTTCATGCAAAGAAATCCCCACAGATGAAAAGGTGACCAACAAACTTCAATTCCTCGCCTAAACACATTGAGTTCTCAAACCTAGTCGCCATGCTTTTTGCGAATTTCATCAAACTCATGGCCATGACACTGAAAAGTGTTACACTCTAACATCACAACTCGCTCGACTAGCCTTGCAAGGTGACTTGCGTCACTATGAATGAATAACGCAAGAGGGGAGATCATCCCCAAAACAACGCTAGAAGATTAACCCCTACTAAGAAACCCTATAAGAAACACCTATTGATGGAGTTCATGCTCTCCTTCTTTAAGTTCTTCAATTGTAGATGGTTGACATTGATGGAAAAGACATGACAACAAAAGATTTTATTAAAAAATGGGTAAGAATGTGAATGAGTTTGGGTTTGGAGAATGGTGCTAGGAAGGAGGTTATGCCAACCTTCTAGCTTTTTTTAAGCTTTTACACTTAGAGAGTGAGAGTAAAAGAAAAGTGAGACTTGATAAAAATTATGAAAATCATTTAGGCAAAAACTCATTACTCAATTCAAGTCTTATTTTTACAATAGAAAAGCTCTTTATTTATAGAGCTAAAAGTGACTAATGAAACTTAAAAACTCTCCAATGTGGCGCCGAAAATACTCTTTATTCATGAGTTTCCATGTGGAAATCAATGCAACCCCAAGCTCTTCATTCAGGATGTGACAAGTAGCATCAAGGAAGAGGAGAAGGAAAGTAGGAGACATCTCTTGCTCCATGTGGAAAAAGACTAGTCACTTTGGGAAAAGGAAGGAAAAATGCTCCATGTAGGTGTCCATGTGGCATCTTTGTGGATGTCATTTAAACTTTCCTTCAAGCTCTTTTATTCTAATCTAAAATTTGGCCCATATAAAAGGACTAAAAATTCTAATACATGATTTTAAAGATTGAATTAGAAAATCTTAATTATTTTATAAAAATTTACAAGGCTTCAGAAAGAGAATATTTTATTCAACACTTCTTCTCTTCTTAGCATGATGATTTAGGTGGCTGGGATGGTCTTCCGTCATCTATTCTTGGGGATTTTAACACCATATCCAGCGGGGAATCCACGAGCTCTAGCAGAAAACGATATTCCCAAGCTGAGCTATCTTTGGAGACAAGGTGACCGTGGTCCACATTTGTGACTTCTTTCTTTGACATGGAACTTGAAGATATAGCTCCTCACGAGGATGATCTAATAGTAATATCAATTTTAATGATGAGCAAAATTGTGCATCGTGTCCTTGTCGACCAATGAACTTCAACCGATGTTATGTTTTTGGACAAGTTTGTAGGGTTGTAGATCCCAAAGGTTCAATTAAAATTTTTCCATGGATTGTTAGTCGAATTTCTGGGTGAGCAGGTTTTGGTCTATGAACAACATTTACGGACAATCAAGAGGCAAACACCATAGTAATTCAATATAATGTGGTTAATGCTCCTTCATCATATATTTTTCTCCTTGGTCGGCCATCTCTGAACGAACTAGGGGTTATGATTCAGTCCATTTGAAACTTAGATTTTCAATCGCCAGTGGAAAAGTTGTGACCATAATAGTTGATCAAAAGATGGCTTGAAAATGTTATGAGAATATTTTTTGCACTCACCAAAGCTTGTATCATAATCACCCAAAATTTGATGTCAATGTGTTATACATTGACCCCTGAATTATTTATGACGATAGGTGACCACAACCCCTTGGCGATTTCAAAGAGACAAAAATAAACAAGGAATGGATGATCAAAATAGGAGTCGTTTTGTTCGAACAAATAGAACACGAGTTGACAGGGTTGATAAAAGCATGTATTTGCATGGACAACCTCCGAGATAGCGATAATTGCTCTTGATTTCATATGCCATCAACTTAAAATTTTTCCTAAGGCAAACCTTGTCATACAAAAGAGAAGGAAATTTAGAGAAGAAAAGTGAAAAGCGACCATCCACAAACTTGCAAGCTTTTAGTGGCTGATCATATACATAAAATCCAATATCCTGAATGGTTTGCCAACATAGTTATGGTGAAAAAGACAAGTAGGAAGTGGTGTATGTGTATTGATTTCATGGACCTAAATAACGCCTATATGAAGGACTCTTATCCCCAATCCAATATAGGCGACTCAATTAGAGATATACTTAAAGGGCATCAAAACAAGGGAGAATAAGATTGAAAGCTTCACATGGGCCAAAGAATCAATACTCAGATGCTTTAAACTTTAAATTTGAAGATCAAATGACATAAGAATATTATTTGAATTGAAGTGTTGTATTATTTTAACATGGCAATTGCTGACTTCTTAAATTGCTGAAAAAAAAGCATTACTTTCAAATATTTAAGTTTACTAGTTGAAGCAATTCCCACGAAGTTTTTAAATCAAGGTTGCTAAGAGAATGTGGTATTAGCATTTCTATCTCACCAAATGATATTTATAGTGGAATGATTTATGCTGCATTAAGCTTATTGCAACACTTATTCTATTGGTTGACTCAATAGAATGGTAACAATTAAAGTATGGGTTGTTTTGGCTTTTAACAGATCTCCAACTTCTTTACAAGTCTCTTATTGAGTGT
>Ga0123342_1002398_pt1 | contig 31115 bp, 10 predicted proteins | sample Turbeawhitnodule_FD_89960 | JGI IMG/M metagenome (GOLD analysis project Ga0123342, IMG submission 89960) | Root nodule microbial communities of legume samples collected from Mexico - Turtle bean Mexico white nodule | ecosystem: Host-associated > Plants > Roots > Nodule | place: Mexico: Nepantla... | reverse complement strand
TTTATTTCATTATTTTGGTTATTGCGTCATTTTCTACTTTTTAAAAATATTTGAAATAGATTATCGGTTTTGAATTGAAAGATATGATTTATTTTAAAATTATGAGAGAGAAACAAATATTAGAAACCGTGAGTAGTGACCAAAGTAGTGACAACAATTTTGAAATGTAACATCTTATTTTTAACTTCTTTCATAAATATTTTAACTCTCCACTTCTTGAGTTAACATCCACGATTCCTCTTTAACTGTTAACTCCTTATTTTAAGTCATTTATCCTTTAACTCCTTATTTTAAGTCACTAACACCCAACCTTCTCAAAAGAAATTATTACTTTTACTTTTGGAGAATAAGAAGGAAAGAGAAGTGTTCTTCTATATATTCATTATTTTTGTTAGTATGTTTCCTCTCAACGGAGAGTGACGAAGACAAAGAATGGTTCCGATGGAGTTATTGGAAAGAAGGCTTAACATATGCAATTTAGAGGTATCATCACTCAGTCAGACACTTAATTGAAAGGGAGATAGACGCAACTTCGTGACTCGATCATTGGTGCACGCTACTCCTCTCCAATCGGTGCACGCTACTGCCGCTTACTAATATCATAACAACTCCCCTTTCTATTTTTTTTTTGTTTCGATTCGTTCTTTTATAATAATTTATTATTTACATCTTTGTCTCCTCTTCCCTTTCTATCTTTTTTTTTCCGTCCTTTTATAATAATTTATTATTTATCCGTAACTATACCAATCTTTTTTAAAAATACCATTATCTTTGAGTTGATTTGAGTTCTAATGAGATCATTCATTTTTTAAATTGTTTTTGTTCAATATTTTTGTAATATAAAAATGTGTATATTTAATTGTTGTGTAATAACAGAAGCGGTTAGTAGATTTTAATTTTTTTAAAACAAAAAGAATTTAACAAATAAAATCAATAGATACAAGTTTATTATTTGTTTTTTTATTTATTTTTATTCGCTGTTAGTTTGGGATTTTATAGAAAAAGGGTGTTCATTATTAAGGTAGTGTTAAAAAGGGTGTTGATTATTAATGTTTTAAAATAAATAATTAATATTATTTTAAAAAATTAATATATTTTGATGTCATAGATGAAAATATTTTATTGTTAAAGATACATTTTTTGTTGTGAGTATCATTTGGAAGTAAAATATTTTATTTATTCTCACTTAATGGAGAGATTAGTACGATTAATTTTATTTTTTGTTATCACCTAACTGGCAGGAGAGTGGAGAGATTGGTTACTTTTTTTTGTTTTAAACTGATATTATTATTTATTAAATAAGCATATTTTATTTGTTCTCACTTAACTGACGAGAGATTGGTGCCTTCTATTAGGGAAGAGTGGAGAGAGAGAGGGGTGAAATGTGGATTTATGGACGATTACTCTTGTTTTTAGGCAAAAAAGTGATATATATAAAAAAACTGTGAAAGAGAAATAATATAAAAACATATGTCTCTCAAATCCTCCAAAATCTTAATTTTGAGATTCTGATAGAGTGATATATAAAAGAATTGTGAGAAAGAAATAATATAAAAACATGTTAATGTCTCCAAAATCCTAATTTTGAGATTCAAAACTGTATTGTTGTTCTTCCGTCTCCTCAATATTTCATCACCGCCAATTCACCAGGTCTTCCATCTCCTCAATGCTTCAAATTCAAAAACCCTAATGTTGACATTTTGAAATGGTGTATTGCTAATTTTATTCATATTTCATCTCTTTTATTTATCTTATTTTAAACATATTTAATTAAAATAAATATAAATAATAAAAAATTAACACAAATAATAATATATTATTTAATTTGATTAAATTTTATATTTAATTATATAAAAATAAAATAAAAAATCGGATACACATGCGCGAGAGCGCCGTGTGCCGCTAGTATATTTAAAGTAGTTTCTATTATCAATATAAATTTATTAATTATCAAAATTTTATTTACTAACAACAGATCGATTAGTTCCGTTCATCTTCGACGTGAGTTATTACGCACTCTTTCAAAGGTGATTGCTTCTAGTTCTAAACTAATCTTTGTATAAATTTTATTCTTTATTCATTGTAATTTTATTATTTTGAAATATATTTAACCAATAAAAAATATATTAAAAATAATACATTGGGAAAGGACTCCTCTATCAATATACATAGGAAAAAGTTTCCGAATTTACTTTTCTAATGAATAAATAAAAAATAATAAAATCTTATCCATAACAAATAAAATTTACGTGGTCATTACGGAATGATATGGTCTTATAAGAGAAAGAGTAAATAATGTTTGACTATGGACATGTAAAGCAGGTCTCACGTAGTCTTAATACAATAATATCAGTGTTTCAATATATTAATTTAATACTTTATATTATATATAGTTTTCTTTTATATAGCAAAAAGGATTTCACTGGGTTATATTGTGGTTGTCCATTGAAAAAAAAAAAACATTTTTGTTCAAGTTTATAATAAAAAGTACATTATTATAAAATTATTCTGATAAAAAATATCATTCATCTATAACTATATAGAGAATTCTTCTCGTTTACAAATTTACTTTTTAATTTTATCTATATATTAATATTTCAAAAATAAGTTTTTTTTTAACATTTTATTGTTATTTTGACACTATTATCATTTTTTTATTCATTTTTATTTTTTAATTCTATTATCTAAAAACCAAACCTCTTTCAACCTTTCTATAAAAAACTTCACACTTTCTTTTTTATCAAAAATTTAACTTATTTCAAGTCTCACTCCTTTCTCTCACATCCTTACTCTTGGAGACACACCTTCCCTCCTCACTTTTTTTTTTCTTTTCTTTACTCTTTTATGTAAAAAAGTACTCTCATCCTCAATTATTTTTCAAAATCGACTCACAACTATGACAACAATAGGAGAACTCAAAATTCACCGCGTTGCAAACCCACAAAAAAAATACTTGCAATGCATGAATTCATATCATTTGACCTTTGTGGGTGACTTCACCGTTGCAACATCTAACCAGTAAGTGTGTATTTAGAAACCTAAAATTTCATAGAAGGCAAAAAGTGTCCACGCAATGATGACAAACACTTCTCTCTTTTTTTCTTTTTTTTACCAATCTTAAATTAATTTATATTTTTATTATTAATAGTTTGACATAAAATGCATAATTGTATTGGATTAATTCAAAAGAAATTGTCGTGGTCATCAAACACATGAAGTTTGACCATTGACTGAATTTAGATTAGTAACTCTTCGTCCAATGTGCTCTCTTCTCCAATTCTCCTCACTTTGTTCCGTAACGATTCTCTCTTTTAGTGTAAACATTAACTTCTCAATTTTATCCTTATATTAATATATTTATTTTATTATTTTATTATCTCATTCATTTCATATTTTTCTGAATAGTTACTAAATAAAACTGTTTTTATGATCATTTGGTTTTGAAAACTTATTTTTTTTCTTTGTTTGTTTTCTTCCTACTGGATTTTCTCCCTTTCACTGAAATAATAATTTCTTTGTGCCGTTTTCTAATTTGATAACAGAAAAGTACATTAAAATTCAAGTCTTTTTACTTTGCTTTGTACTAAATTTATAAAAAAAAATCCTAAAGTGATTACTTCTCATATATAAAGATTTTATAAAGGTCATGCATTAATTATTATTATAAAAAGTAATATCAATAATAAATCGCTACATGTGGAGTTGTGTGCATATTATAAATTTTGATGTTTCTCATTTTGGTTTTTATTTATTTATTTTACTACTAACTTTTATTTTATTTTTTGTTATTTAGTGATCCAAAAGATTATATTTTTCACTTTTGTTTTTAAATTATAATATTTTTTAAGTTTAATTTGTTTCCATATTTAGTGTTTTTTCCCGATGATTGTAGTACATCTAATATATCTTCTTTCTTACTCATTTTTTTTTTCAATTTTTACCCTCAAAATTCAAACTTCACATATTTTGTTCAAAAAAAATTTGTTGCTAGCATACAAGTGCAGTAACATGGGTTGTATTATTTTTGTTTTAATTTATAGAAATGGTCTTAGTAAGAATCTATATACAAAATATCAAATTTAATAAATACAAACATTTAAATTGTATTTTACGATTTTAAATTTAGATGACAATAAGGTAAAATGGTTGTCAAATATTTATTAAATATTATAAAAATTTAAATCAAAATAAATGGAATATGATATTGACACAATTTTAATGATAAAAAAATACATTTTCTTTTAAAAAAAAATATAATGATATAAAATTTAAAATAAAATACAAAATAAATAAATTATTACTTAAAGATTTAAAACAAGACATGACGTGGTTTTTAGCTTATCACTTTCTTGTTTCTCTTCATTCACGCTCCACTCCCTCCACTTTTCTCTCCTTTCGCTCCTTCACCCTCAAGTGTTCATTGAAGCAAACGGGGTGTCACTGTCTCATCCATCTTCGACTATAGTATCACCCTCAGAAACAAACACAATGTCAGAGAAAAGATAAAGAAAAAATTAATTTAATTGTTTAACAAGCTAAAATGAACTTATATTGAAAATAAAAATAAAACAAAATGTGTGAAAGATTTTTTATTATATAAGTTAATATTAATTTATGAAGAAATTAATTTATTTTATTTCTTTAATCAATCATATTTTTATATATATGACTCAACTTAGAATATAAAAATAGTGATGGCTATGATAACATTTATTTTAATGATATAGGGAATTTTTGGTAAAGTTCAATCAACTACCAATCAATAATTAATGTATGAAATTTGGTGGAAACTTATTGTGCGACTTTAAAGTGCCTGTCTACATTAATTTCATTATGTGATGCTATCATCTACAATTTTTCTTTTATTAATTATTATGCAATTTCTATGAATTTTCCTATGATCGAGACTACTCCACACTCTTTATAAGTGGATGAAATGCATGTATTTTATGTTCAAAATTAATATCTTCAAATCTTAAATCTTGTTGTGCCTTTTGTTTCTACAAGTGTAAACCCATCTAAACATATATAATGTTATATATATATATATATATTATAATTCAACCAATTAACTTTAGAATATGAAGATAGTGATTAATATAATGACACTTATTAAGTAACTTATTATCAAGACTAATGTACTAGTAATGAACAATTAATGCATAACTTTTTTCTAGAAACTTATTGTCCTAATGCATGCAACTCTTACGACCCACTTATGTAGGTAAAATGCATATATTTTATATTTTCAATTAGTATCTCAAATGTTGTTGGGTATTTTGTTTTTACAAATATAATATAAATTTGGGTTAAATATTTTTTTTTTCTATGAAGTATAACACAAAATGATTGTTAGTTTTTTTTCGAAATTCATTATTGTTTTATTTGTAACTAATATCCAATGTAACTACTTTCAATAAGTTGATGAAAGAGAATTTCAAATTGAACCAATTCCACATAGAGTGATTTATTCTAATTATTTTCATACTACAAGCATTTGAATTATCTAAAGTTTGGAGTAAAAACGAAAATCAATTTCGTGTGTTATAATACAAGACGAAAACATATTTAATCCTATAAATTTCTATTTGTCTTCATAATCTAAGTGTGTTTTTTCTTCAAAATTCTGCTTTTCATAATTTATTACATACAATCTTACATTTTACTATATTAAAATATAATACACATTTTTTTCAATAAAATATTCATTTAATTGTTTTTACTTTCTTTTTTTATGTTTGTTTGATTTACATGTTCAAATTATGATTTTGTAATTTTTTTAATTATGGTAGAAAATCTCTTTATAAATTAGGACATAGGTTAAAATTTGGTATAATCCATCACTATATCAGTCAATGTTTAAGTATATGACCTTAATGTTGGTTGGATGACAAAATTTACTAAGAAATTAAGACATTCTTAAAGTAATAATTCTTTAAGAAATATATAAATTTTTTATGAGAATTGAGTTTAAATCAAATTCACTTATCATTGAAATAATTGTGTAATTTGTTGGATTGGGAAAGAGTGTTGTAAGAAAGACTAGTAAAATCAATATCCGAACTTTCTTATATACATTCCCATCTTTATGGCTAAACTAACAAAGTTTGTATAAAGATGTGATAAAAAAATATCATAGAGTTAACATCTATGATAGTTTAGCCATAAAGAGAGTTAATATAAATGTAAGCACTCTCTTCCCGTTTTACTACTGGTCATGAAAAGTTTTATTTATGACAATATGGTAATTTGGAATGTATGAGCAGTTAAATTGATGGCAATTTTCACCTATAATATTTTGCTTTTTTTTTTCTTCAACTTGAAAGATTCTTTTAAATATAAAGTTGAGAAAATAGTAATTGCTTATCTTTTTATGGCCATTGAGATTTTAAAGAGGTTTTTTTATTCTTCTTCTTCTTGCGTCTACCTTCAGATGAAGAGATGCATTCAATATGCTCCATGCAAAATTGAGTGCTTCTTTTTTTCTTCAAGCAATTTCCTAAATACTGAAGTGATTACCTAGACCTATGTTAGACATCAAACATAGCAAATAGTCCTTTTAGGTTTTACAAAATGTGCATCAAGATGTTTGTTGACGTGGAACAACTTTAAGTGTGTCTTTCAAGAAATATTTGATGTTGTAAGAGCTTTTAAGATCTCATTGTAAGATGAAGACATTCTTTGGATACACATAAAAATAAATACTATTTGTGAAGAATGTTAGCATACTATGTTCGTAATATCTTATTAGGAGTTGTGCTTGTCAAATAAGCAAAGACGCCAAGGTGTTATATCATGACATATGAAACACACATGTCTTATATGATCCGATGCTTAAAAAGAATCTTGCGTCTCACAAATAAAACATAGTCATATTTAATATACTTAATTGTTTTATAAGCATTAATCAAAATAACTAGGGTCAAATGATTTTTTTTCTCTAACAATTAGAAACAACTTGTTTTTTTGTTCACTCTGCACTTTCAATTCACAATAATTTGTTTCTTCCTAACATCAAACATCTATTCAATTAAAAACAAACGTTTACCCATTTGAATTATTCTATGATGATTTCAAACTTTATCTTGTTTGAATATCAAATATTTCATTGGAACAAAGTTTATGTTTGGATTATTCTATGATGATTTAAAACTTGCTCCTTGTTCGAATCTCAAATATTTTGTTAGAACAAACAGTTAATTTAGTGTTATGATATGAGACATTAACTCGAAGAACATTGATCAATGTAAATACGTGTTGAAAAATCAAGATATCTTAGATAATGATATGTCCCAAAAGAAACTTTATATATATTAATGAGATAAAAAAAATAAAGTTATTGTACAAATGTAAATAATGAAGTTTAATATAGTTTTTAGAGTATAATATATATCTAAAGAAAAATGACAATATCTGTGACAATATTTTATAGAAGTAAAACTTGTATAAGTCTTGAGAAAAACTTCATATATTGATAATTAAAAAAATAAAAATAGTTAGTGTGAAAATGTGAATGATAAATATCAATATAACTTTTAGAATATACTATATCTCGAGAAAAATAACAATATTTATGACAAAATATTTGATTGAAGTTTATCCATGAAAAAAAATTATTGATGTAGTTCGATAAATTTAAAGAAATTTTTTAACAAGTATTAAAAGTCTATGATTTAGTTGAAAAAAAAAAAAATACTTCATAACATTTTGCACAAGTATTCTCCACTTGATCTACATCTTTTAAAATTAAAAAACAACATCTAACATATTGTAAGGGTAACTTTTTTTAGAGCTAAATGATTGAATACATTGTTTATTTATTCACCAACATTTTATGTCTATTTTATTCTTGTTAAAAGCTTTCATATCTTCTTTAGTTTTATTTTTTATTTTTTTATGCTTATTTTTTTTTGCACTTTTGATGACTTTTTATGGCAAGTGCACCGCGTTGTCTAAAGTAATAATGTGTCATTAAGAATGGATATTGAACCCAGAGATTGGGTTTCATCTTTCTCACTCTTTTGTATTTTGATTAGAGATTGAACAAATTACTCTCAAAATCCAAATGGTAGAATTAGCCACACATCTTCTAGCATCTTCTATTTTCCCAATTGGGTTACAAGTTACTCAATGATGTTTTCTTCTCAATCTTGAACACTAGGGTTGAGCCTCAAACCCCATATTTAACCTAATTTGTTAGGGTTAAGTGATTTTTTGGCACTGATGGACTCGTTTGGGCGAATAAAACGTAAAAAGACCCAATGTTTGTGTCTCTGACGCTATTTCACTCAAGCGGGATATAACTCGCTTGAGTGAGTTGCTTTGATGCTGAGTTGGGCGTTTTGTACGCTTGTGCATTTTGGGGTCTTCCAACTTCCTCCTTTTAGCTTATATTATTATTCTTTAACCAATAATCTCACTCTTTCCTCTGAAACCCTGAACTTAACACCAAATTTGGAAATAAGATGTTCTTATTCAAATAAATCATAAAATATGTAAAAAGATATAAATTCATAAATTAGAGATTATTTTATATTTATTTTAGCAACTAATACTCATAAGTGTCTATATTTTAATATGAAATATTACTGAAATTAGACACTTATCAGCTATATTCATTATGTGTATTATTGTTGTCAAGTTATTTAGTATATATGAATACAATGATAATTTGTCTAAACTCATAAATTTATAATATTTCTGAAATACTTATTTAATTGATGAGCTTTCTAAAAACAAAAACTTCTAGTCACCTTTAAAGAATATATGATAACATATCTAAAGAAAAAAAGTACTTTAAAAAAAAAAAACTTTTATTTCTCACTTTCTTATCCTGCTATTTTAGCATCAGAGATTGGGATTTGGGTTTAACGAAGGGAATAGGCCCAATAATTGACAAAGGAATGAACCCAATAATTAAAAAGGAGAAGACAAATTCTTTTTCCACCCAACTTTTTTCAACCTGCACACTTATGCACTTTTAAATTTCCAAAAATATTCTCAGTCTGGAAATGAAATTCCTGAATTTAAAAATATATTATGGAATGGAATAGATTAGTATGTTATCAAAATGAAATATTGGAATAAAATTCGAGAATCAAAATTTTATTTTGGAAAAGTAATTTAAGAATGCAAAAAGTAAGTTTTGAGATTTTTTTTTCAGAAAATAAAATCTAAAAATGTATTTTGGAAAAAAAAAATTCTGAAATCTAAACAAGTGTTATAAAAATCTAAATAAAAAGGGGTTCCGGAATGTATTTTTTTTCACACTCCCAATTTATTTAAGAGTTTTTTTTTTTCAATTCACACAAAAATGGTGTAGGTTCAAATTTGATGAGGTGGAGGAAGTAATTGCCCAAGGAGAATAGCCCAATAATTCAGCAAAGAAGAAAAGGCCCACAAAGGTAAACACAGCACCTAAGAGAGAAAACCCTATGTTATATATAAATCTCGGAGATAACTCTGCTGAGTGACCCTTTGGCCGTTGCAAGCAGCAGAACATCGAGTGAGTCTCTCTATGTTTTCGTTTGTTGGTGATGTGATGAATCATGAATGATTAATTCTGAATCAATGATCAAAATTGCTTGAATTTGTTTGCATTTGCATTCGATTGCTGTTAGCTATACGCATGTGATTAATTGAAACCTTGTTGTGTGAAGGATGGGCGAAGGGGAAGCAAAAGCCATGGTTCCGGAATCGGTGTTGAAGAAGGAGAAAAGGAATGAGGAGTGGGCTTTGGCCAAAAAGCAGAACCTGGAAGCAGCAAAGAAGAAGAGGTTCGAAACACGGAAGTTGATTTTTAGCAGAGCCAAACAGTATGCAAAGGAATACGAGGAGCAGGTGTTTAAGCCAAATTCAAATCATTGCATTATTAAATTGTTTTTTAGTATATTTTTCGTTTCTAATTGTGTGAGTGTGTGTTTTCAGCAAAAGGAACTAATTAGGTTGAAGCGTGAAGCCAAGCTTAAGGGAGGGTTTTATGTCGATCCCGAAACAAAGCTCTTGTTCATCATCAGGATTCGTGGGTAATTATTAATTTGTTACTATATTAAAATATCATTACAATATTTTGATTTCTTTCATTTTTGTTATTGTTATTGTTATTATTATTGATAATGAGGTTTCTGAAATGCCAGTATCAATGCCATGGACCCCAAAACAAGGAAGATTCTGCAGCTTCTCCGTTTGAGACAGGTAGCTTTCATTTACAAAATTTAGATTTTTTTATTATTTGTACTAGAGGTCGCTTAGTGAATTTCTGCTATTGGTTTTGGTCATAATCGGTGGCTGATAAGAAGTAACACCACGTTGGTTGGAGGAAGTAGGGGTGTAAATGCCTGGTCTAAGACATGCTATAGTAATTTGAGCTTTTCGATGTTTGTGTGTTTGAGAGGGCAAGTATGTTACATTGCAGGAATCTTTTAATGCTGCCCCGTGAACTTAGACAAAGCAGCTCAAGAAGAGCCAATAGTGATTTTTCTAAATGAGTTTCTTTTGTTGCCTTTCTAAGGAAATGCATGTTGCTCTTTTTCTAACAAAGCCTATATTTTGTGGGTTTGTCATATACTGAACTACTAATCCTTCTACATATATCATGCTTAATGTTGAAGCATTTAAAATGGACTTTTGACTTGTAGAAATACTAATTCTACACGTTTTGCTGGCTTAAATGCTTATAATTCAAGTCTGTAATTCCTCTTGAATGGATCTTGCTAAGTTAGTCATGGTTCGCCAGAATCATTAGATTAGAAGTTCTTATGGTTTTGTCTATCAAGCTACTTGCAAGGCACCCTATAAGAAGTTCTTCATCCACCAAACACTGTTTGCAAAACCCTTTTCGAGCTTTTCACTATGTGAGGGTGAACTTTGATCATCGTACTAAACCACTTTCATTGTGAAGCAGTGCTCCAATTGGGGAAACGGAGCTGTGAAATATGTTCAATCATTTGTGAAAGTCTGTTGGTGTGAGTTTGTGCTAGATATTACTTCTTTATCTGTTGTAATGCACTGCACCATTTCGATTGGGTGGGTTCTTTTGTTGTGTTGTTAGTTGCTGTTCAGTTATCAAGTGGCACTAATTATTCTTCATGGACCTTTATGTGCTGACTTTTAAGATGTAAGATTTAATTTGTTTATTTTGAAGGTTTATGGTATCCACTAAATATTTTGAATTATACTGTAAATGTTGACTTAAACACATGTGATTTTAGAGTTATATTTTGCTAATCTATTAATTTTGTATGTCCATTTCCCTAATTTGGACATTTATATGGTCTCTTTAGTGGTTACCTTACTACGTCTTATTCCCTAAATTTTGATGTTGATTCTGGCCAGCTTATCTGTTTGCCGAATTTCTAAACAAAGTTGGAGTATGGCTATATTGATGTGTTTATTTTGTCTGCAGATTTTTAATGGCGTCTTTCTTAAAGTCAACAAAGCAACCTTGAATATGCTGCATAGGGTAGAGCCATATGTTACGTACGGGTATGTAAAATTTCAAACACCTCTGATTATCATGGTTCAGTACCTGCACCATGGGTTCTTAATATTTGCCAATCCACTTCAGGTACCCTAATTTGAAGAGTGTAAAAGAATTGATCTACAAGAGGGGCTTTGGAAAAGTCAACAAGCAGAGAATTGCTCTGACTGACAATTCTATTATTGAACAGGTCTGTATGGAGTACACAGTCATCTTTAAACACTTTCATTGCTTGTTGTATTACTCAGTTTTTTCACTGACCTGATATTCATACCAGACTTTGGGGAAGCATGAGATCATTTGCATTGAAGATCTGATCCATGAGATCATGACTGTTGGACCTCACTTCAAGGAGGCAAACAATTTTCTATGGCCTTTCAAGCTCAAAGCACCCCTTGGTGGTTTGGAGAAGAAAAGAAATCACTATGTTGAAGGAGGTGACGCTGGCAACAGGGAAGATTACATAAACGAGCTTATTAGAAGGATGAATTAGTTGTCATGTGGTTGTTACTATAAATTTTGAGGCCAAGACTGTTTTTTGTTTGTGCATTTATTACTTTGAATGTTTAGCTGATTGAGGTATTTCATTCATCATTGCTTAGTTATTAGATTTTGGTTGATACTTGATAGTGCAATTCGGGGTTTAGGCAATTTCTGGAGCAAATTCGAAAGATTAGAGTCCTGTTATTATTCTTCGGAAGATTACCCTAAATTTATATATAATCTGATCTAGAGTTTTCAATTTTTTTTGTTTATTTGTTTTTAAAAATGATTTTCCATTGCATTTAGTGGTGATTAAACTTGAAAACATTTGAAATTTAGAAATAATTATTACATTAAAATAAAATACATCATTATCTAATTTATGATATAACGACAACCAAACCCATAGTTTTCAGAATTTATGATTTCATTAATGTGTTCACTGGTCAAAGAAAAGACTGACACTACAAGTGCAATCTTATTGTTGGACATGACTAACGCTACGTCTCCAACCATTGTAGAATAGTAATTTTTTATTATTTGTAATATCAAATAAATTTTATTTTAAATAAATATAAAAAGGATGTTTCAATCCTATAACATTCAATAGATTATCATTCCTGCATAACTCCAAAAAAATAAAATATCAATATCATCACTCAAACAGTTGATTGCAACCTCAAATCGTTATACAAAACTTGCTAACTTTTTAGAATAGCTTAAACATTATTAGTACTACAAAGTATAATAGGTACATTTACAAAAGAGAACACTTGCACATAGATAAACATGAACAAATAGGTAACAACTTTTTGTATAAAATGATTGGGGCATAAATAGGAATTGTTGTGTTTGAAAGTATAGAGATTGTATAACTTTGATCAATGTAACTAATGTACTTGTTGAAGCACTCCAAGTGCTTATACTTTATTACAAATAAGAAAAATGATAAATCTTATGTACTTTTTTACTGATATGGTCACTCAACTGAAACAAGTAATTGTTTGAAATATTTATAAATATAATAACTAATAGAAGTATTTACAATTTTAGTTATTTAAAAATAAAGATAGACTTTAATTCATGGATGAAACATTTTATGGAAATTGACAAGTCATGGAGAATACATATTTTCCGTGTTACTTTTAAATTTATTCCTCAATCATACAAATCCCTTTCAACAAGATAATATATAATATATTTAGTTGATTTTATTGAATTTCTATTTTGTTTTCTTGTAACAAAATAAATCCTACTTTTTAAGTTATGAGCCGTGAGCTTGAGACACTTATCTTAAATGACGTGTCTGTGTCGGATATACGTATCGAACACCGATACTCGTATGTCACTTGTAGGATATGTATAGGTGGAGTGTTCAATTTAAAAAAAAATATTTGTTGAATTTATAACAATTCTAATACAATTGTAACACAATTTTTTTTTTAAAATTCATTAATTTTCTAAAAACTCAAATTTATTGTATAAATTTTAATTGTAATTATAAGAATAAGGAACAAATTATGTTGAACCAGTCATGAAAACATCTTTATGTTTAAAAAAAAATAAAATAAAACATATTTGTACACATAAATTTTTATTGTCAATTTATATAATTTATAATTATATAAAATATAAATCTGTATTGTCATATCTTACATTTTAGAGATTATACTTATCTCCGTCTTCGTGATGTTATATAGATTATGAGAACATCTCAATAAATTATATATATATATATATATATATATATATATATATATATATATATATAAAGTTGTAATAAAAGGAGAGGGATGAGTCATTATACCAATCCAAATGTCTGCCCTACACTTACTCATGATGACAACTCATTGGTATTTTTTATGATCTGGTTTTCTGCTTTTCCTCCTTTCATACATTCTTTCTGTATTTTTTTTTCTGATACTTGTTTAGTGACAGATCACATGACAAAGATATGGATGGTCCAACCTGTGTCGGTTGGTCCTATCTTTTCACCAGCAAGTCAATTGCTTGCAAATTCAGTTTTTTGCTTAAAATCTAATCTATGAAGGCAAATTTCTGCTTTCTATTCTTTTATATGCTTATTATGTCAACTATTAGTCGCTATAGTCATCATAGGCAAAACATTATTATCACTTAATTGTTCTTCTTCTGCTTTTAATTCAAGTGCATTTTAAAAGCTAACATCATTGTTAATTTATATGATATTGTCCAAAAGCATATATGGTTCTCATTTAGTGTGCAATAATAGAACATTTGATTAAAATACAGTAGGAATCAGGAAAATATCTGCACCTCTTGATTTGATATATTATTTAAAATCTACACCATTTTGAGAAAAATAAAAATAAAATAAGCAAACACATTCAGAACTTTCAATTTTATAAAATTTACTTATTATTATAACAGTTTATTACTTCATATTGAATCACACTTATTCTGAAGTTGTGAAACATCATTGATGAAGATTTCACATCGAATAGATATAAGAACATTTCATAATATTTAAGTTTTAAGTAAGTGCAAATTTTACTTTATAAACAGATTTTATAATGTTGAGTTAGACTTAAAATTCACTTTTTAATATGGTATTATAATCATTTAGAACTTATCCCATAACATCCTTAAATTTTTACCCATATCTAATAATCATAATTTGTTTGAAATATCAAAATAAATATATAAACATAATACAAATATGTCTACAATTCGTTAATATAGTGTTTCAAAACATATCCATTTTCATAGGACTTTAAATATGTACATAAAATTAAAACAAATATTCAAAAGAAAATAAAAAATTTCATCATAATCTTCTTAGTGAGAAACTCTATCACTTGTAACATCATCTGCTCCCGTGTAAATATACGATCATCACAGATTAAGGAAAAACAATCACATGCAAGATTAACTAGAGGCAAACTTAACCAAATCAAAATTAACTCAAAGGAAAATGAGTCAAGAATGAACTTACTCTATCTAAGATTTTGATCGAGCAATCTTATAAAGTTCACTGCTAGGAGTCCAATGACAAATTCCGATTGTCAAACTGATGAGCGAGGATGTTAGAATTTTAAAGAAAAAAAGAGTTTTTAAGGAGATGATGATTATTTTAAAATGAAACCTGAATAACTAAATTTCTATATATATGCTCTTTTAACTTTAATAATAAAATATTCATATGTCGTTTTATTTATACCAATTCTATTCTAAAACTATTTTTCTCGGTCCTTACATATCCTAACAAGATTTGTTGGACTTATCAGACTATCCCTATCAGATCGTTATCAGTTCACTAATAAATATATAGTCTCACGCACAAGTTGAAAGATTTCAGCGTAAAGAGGTATAATATATAAGTGGAGTGTAAACACTATTTTATAAATCTGTTTTATATAAAGTTAAACTATACTTAAAATCCACTTGTTAATGTAATATTTTTTAATATAATATCAAAATCATTAAAAGTCCATATAATATTTAAATAAATATAAATTTCATTTTATAAATATATTTTATAAAATTAAATTTATCTTTTTAATAAAAACACTAATATGAATTTTGTTCTTCCAAATAACTTATATAGGTCGGTTTTGGTATGAACATAAATTGTGGTTTGGCATGCATGAATTGGTGATTCTTATCATTTCCAATTTGTATGATTGAGGCCCCCTGTCATGTTACTTTCAGTGTGAGATGCCACCAGAGAATGACACGCAGTAGTTCCTGCTCCAAGACACAACAAGTGTAACCACAAACCATCCTTTTAAAAACTCAAAAGATAAGTACGTTGTTGTCCCATTGTGATGGGGTACCCATAAATTGTGGTGGTGAAGTTCAAAGATTTGACATGTGCAGTCACAAATTGTCCTTTCACAACCCAACATCCATAGACATAATAGTGAGGTTATAGTTATGGAGGCACATAAAGAGAAGAGAGAGGAGGTGAAGAAGGAAGAACAGATGAAAACAGGATCAGAGAACAGTAACAAGGAAGAAAAGGGTGATACAGTGAGCAAAAGGGTTACTGGTGGTGACAAAGAAAGAGCTGAAACACCTCATGATATATTGGCTTTCTCCCGTTCCTTCTGTAAGATCGACTCTTCCCTAGAGTGATCAATGAATTAGGGTTTTCACTTCTTAATCTTTCTCACTTTCTGTTCTTTCTTAAACATGATTTCTAGGTCAATTATCAGGTATTGAAAATAAATTAAGACTCTTATTAAGTAATTTCCCTATGTATAAGATGAGTTTAGTTTTGAAAGTTTATTCTTGTCACAGTTTGCAAGGATGAATAGAATCTATATACCAGATAACACCTGCACCGGAAGAACCTGTCCAACTATAATATATTCACTTTTATTACAGACTATGCAATTTAAAAAAAAAATCTACCTTTCTTTTATTGAAAATATGTTTTAAATATCTAAACAACTTATAATTATTTAAATTTCTAGAATTTTCTACAATTTTAACTTATATTATATTTTTAAATAATAGATTTAAATGAACATAATTAATTTATTCACTAAAAAAAACATGAAACATAAATTAATTTGTAGAAACATAAACTAATTTGAAAACCAATTTGTAAAAACATTAAACGTAAACCAAAGACTAAAATAATTAGCTGCAATATTAACTAAATTTAAGATTATTTTAAAAATTAAAAAAATTAATTTTTAAATTATAGTTTATATTATTGTTAAATAATTTCTAAATTGGTATCTAATTAGCAACCAAGTTTTTAACTACCAATTATTTAGTTTCTAAATTTGATCATTTAGTTTCTAAATTTGATCTCTAAAATCTTGATCGCTAATTAGATATCAATTTATAAAATATTTAACAATAAGATAAACTAATATAGAAACCAATTTCTTTTAGTTTCTAAAATATCACTAATTTAATTACTCTTACAACTAATTATTTTGGTATCTAAAAATTGGTTTCTATTTGATGATTTTCTTGGAGATTATTATAAGAATTAAAGTTTATTTTTAAAATTATTAACATTTCAGAATTTTTATTAATATATATGTGTCTATGTATATATTTTTAATTAATTATATATATATATATATATATATATATACACGTGTGTGTCTGGATGTATATATTTTAGTAATTCAATGGTTTGGATTTTGAAATTTTGACTGAAAAAATAGAAGAACTTTGTAAAATAAAAAGATAAAAGTTAATTAAGTTGACTTAATTAAAAAAATTAATTGTAATGTAATGCATATAATATAAAGATATTAAAAACGAAGGTAAAAGAATTGAATAGTTTTTTTTAATCAGCAAAAATTGAATAGAAGAGTAAACTAGATCTAATTTCAATAAAGTAAAATAAAAGACAATAATATATATAAAAAAATGTGATAATATATTAAAAACAATCGAGATGATTATTGAGGAAAAAGAGAGAAAACGTCTAATGAATTAGTTATTTAGTTACTATTTTCGAGTAATGATATAAATATGAATTAGTTATTTAGTTACTATTTTTGAAAATCATCTGTAAAAGTAGATACTTTATAACAACACATTTTACAACTTTTATTCGTTTTTTTATGTTAGAAATATGAAAATTCACTTAAAAAAAGTAAATGCCTTCAAAGAAGAATAGTGAAAAAAATATAATTTTGTAAATATTTTTTTTCAGATTTCATAAAAGTTTAAATAGTACATCAAACTATTCTTTAAATGTTTTTTTTATAAATTAAACTAAAAAATATATTAATGAGCAAAGAACAATTCATATAAAAAATCATAACACAATTTATTTTGAGCTCAAAATCATAAGGTTATGTGTGGTTGTAGATTTTTTATATATATGCAACTATTTTTTTTTCATTTATTATTCAATATGAAATTTTTAACTTATATATTTGAAGTTCTAATGGTTAAAATATGTAAATATGCATCAATTAGTTTTTGAAGTAGAAGAAGAGTACACTGATAAGAGACCCTCATGAAGAAAATATAGAGCAAAAGTGGTTTGAATTTTAGGTGTTCTTTCCATAAAAAGCCTTTTGTATTGTACCATAATTTAATTTATTAAGACTACTTGAACTAATTAGAATCAAAAGTGATTTACTTGTAATTATGTAAAGTTTATTGAAATTATGGCTTACCATGCTTTTCATTTTAGAATTGATTTGGGAATTTGTAGAATTTAAATGTTTTTTATTTGAGAATTGATTTGAGAATTTGTAGAATTTAAAGCATATTTTTAGATCAGATGTGGGTTAAATTGACCTTAATCACTTTTTATATAAGGATAGGGATACCAGTAAAATATCCGTATAAGAAATGGGATATCTCTGAAATGTCTCATTTAATTTTATTTATTTTTTATTAATAAAAAAATTAAAATTTGACAAGTTAACCAAAAATGATATATAAAAGTGAAAATTTATAAAATTAATTCCATCAATCTCCACATAGAAAAGGCCATTTTTAAAAATTGAGAAACTTGGTTATATTTCTAAAGAATTATTTTTTAAAATAAAAAGATTTGATTGAAACTTTTAACAATAAAATAAATAATAAAATTCAGAAATATGATAAAAAAAAAAGTTGACACACGTGGTTGATGAATGGTTGAATGAAGATTCATTAGAAGAAACCATGAAATCTCCTACTTCAACATCCAAATTACTATTACAGATAAGAAAGAAAAGGCAAAGTTGCTTATTTCTGTCTTCTTGAATGTCATTTTCTCTGGTCTTTTTGTTGACCTTAAGAACACGCACACGTATGGAATACTAACCATATTCTTCCATACAATAATAAGCCTTGCCATTTCACCTTTTACTTATTATTACCAATATTCAAATTTAAACAATGTATTCAAATTTTTCTTTTTATCAATGTTTTTAACAAAATAATGAGTATAAATACTATTTATTTCAAAATTTAAATAAAGAATTTAAAGCCTAGGGAGAGTTATTTAATTTATTAATCATTTTTATATTATAGTTTAAAATAAAATAAAATAGTGTAAATAGTATTGGACACAAAATAATTCAAACTTTTGAAATATTAAAATTACCATTTTAATTTATTTTAAATAAATAAATAAAAATATGATAATAACATTATGTCACAACTGCAAAATATGCTTTTAACGATGGTTTCTGCAAATTTTGATGATGATTTCTAACCTGTTGTTGAAAACAACTTTTCACTATGGTTGAAATCGTTATATCAAGCACATACAACGATGATTGTTAGTAAAAAAAAACATTGTTGTAATCTCTATATATGATGATGGTTGTATTTACGGTAGTTGTCATATCACAATTTTTTTAAAAGAAATTATTTATTTTCTATTGTTTGTCTCAATTAAACAACTTGTGTATATGATATTTATTGTATAGACACTATGAAAACATAAATTGATAATATATAACTTAATGGGAAATTATATAATGAAATGAATTATATAAAAAAGTATTGCAAATTTCAAGTGTTAATAATTTTGAAACATAAAATCCATGAGTAATAAGTAAAATTAAACGAACCCTATAAATTATTTCAATATCATTTAGCTTAATGTATCGTAGAAATTGATAAAATAGGTTTCTCATGTGTTCTATAAACTATTGTAATATCATCTAGTCTAAACAAAATCGACATTCCTAAATTCAAATTTACGTATTTTATATCAAATTTTGATCACATAAGACCTAATATATACTAACTTCTAAAAAGTAACACAATTTCATTTGTTGGAGGTCGGGCACGAATACCAATGTGTTCAAAGTATTTATTAATACAACAAACACACTATTTTAGATTTTAAAGTAATCACTAATTTATAATTAAAGATTAATTTAGAATTTAAAGTAATTAGTAGTTAAAATCTTTGTAACTAATGTTAGATATCAATTTATAAACTATTTTATAAATTTGTATTAATAATAGAAACTATTTTATATACCAATAATTTTTATGTTTATAAAATAGTATCTAACTTTTTTATTGGAAAAAAAAATTAATAAATGAGAGAATTTTAGGGATACTCCAACCCTATTAAAAAAAACTACCTTTAATAACCTAATAGGACTTGTTTCACCAACATAAACAACCCATACAACACACTTGCACCTATATAACCCCCAAGAAGGCCTTTCTCTTCCTTACAAAAGAGTAAATACAAAATATCTTTCAACAGAGCAAAAAAATATTGAAAGGCATATATTAGAATTATGTACTAGCAATGCAAATATCTGCCCTGCATCTAATTGCACATCCCATTTAAGCAACATAATTTCTCTGGCTTTTCAATTCAAAATCAATAATCTCATAATTAGTGGATGAAGCACATGGTCATGTTGTGGACGATAAAAGGTTTGCAGAGACAATGTTTGGTAGCCACAAAAAACAACACCATCAGACCGTGTCTTTGCGTGTCTTTGCGTTGGTTCTTCAAGAGAAAATGATAGACCAATTGCTTCCCTATGCTAATAAGCCAAGTAACTTCTGCACATAGTCACATTTCTTGACCGCTCCAAAAGACTGTTTCTCAAAACAACCTGCAACCTACCTTTCACAGCCCACAACCAGTTCAAGTGCAGATAAATGAACATAAAACCATCAACAAAAACTCTTACCATCTCACTAATTCATTAATCAAATTTTACTCCCGTAAGTACTGCCTGATGCACTTCAAACATTGAATCGGACATAAGTACCAATTTGAAAAAATATAATTAAAACATGGCATAGTATATTTCATGCAATTCCATGCTTTGAGTTGTGCCATATGTGAAACCTCCTCGACATCTATCCTAGCATCCTCAGCATATACTCCATACAATAGTAATCCATAGTTTTTTTCACACACTATTTTGTTTTTGACTTAACTGAGAACAATTAAACTGCAAGAAATGGCTTATTAGTGAATTTTGTAACATAACTTGAATTCTCATCCACCTACTACACATGTTCCAGATAATAGACGCCACATAATGTATGAAAAAAGATGGATAATATCTAACTTAGTTAATATAATAATTAATTATCTTGTATTTTTAAATTAGTTGATATTTAATGATGTTTTTGTAGTGTATAGTGTATAGAAGGAAAAAATTGAAAGTAAATCCTTCTACTAGCTAATGTGTGCATATGGATGGAAATTTATATAAAAACAAATGGCACTATGAAATCCACCTATTTTATCAGTTAAATATGTTTGTTCGTTTGAAAGTATAAAAAAAATGAATAAGAAAGGGAAAGATAAAAAAAAGGTTAAGATAAAAGAAAAGGAAAGTTACTTAATAAAATTAAATACTAAATTATTCTTATTTTTATATTTTGAAATATTTATATAATTTTGTCTACCTTTTTCTTTTGTTTTTTGCCCCATACAAAAATTTTATTTACCTTTTCTGTCTAACCCTAAATATTTTAAAAACATCTTTTTTATTTCTTCTACTTTCGTTACCCAAATCCAACAAATTAACAATAAACTCGAACAAGTCAAAATATATTCTTTGGGTCAAACATTTCTATAGTCATATAAATTTGTGGGGTGACTTTCTCTTATCGTGAATTAAAATAATACAATGAAGTTGACGTTAATCATACAAACAAAAAAAAGGATTATCCACAAAGCTTTTTGAGTATACAAAATAAATTTGGAATAAATGTCAATGATTTATTATTAAATAAACTAATCCAAAAGATAAAATAAGAAACATTATCATTATGTGTCCGTCCATACGCTAATATATAATTTAATATCAATATTTTCATTAATGTAAAACTTCTTAGATTATCAATTAATCAAAACAATCCTTAACATATATTGTAAGACAATTGCTATAAAAATAAATATTGTTTATGTTTACATAGAATGCATAGATCAGTCAATGTAGAATTCTTTCAGTTTAATTAAGATTTTAGAGTGTACGTTTCAATAAGGATTTAGAAATGTTATTTTATAACTAATAATAATAGTCCCACTCTACCTACCTGCATTTATGATTCGGATTTTTTTTATCAAATTAAGATAATTTTATAGATTAATTATTAAAATTAAAAAATTAAAAAAAATCAAAATAAGTAAATAGTGTCATCTTAATATGATCTTGTCTAATCAAATTTTAGCTAACACAAATTTAATTAACATTTAATAATACTAAAAAAATTTCATCTAATTTCAATTTAAATATACTAAAATTGTTTTATTTTAACATATAATCTTTTTAAAATAAAATCGTGTCAATTTATATAACTTACACTAAAAAAAATCATTAAATAAAAACCAATTTTAAAAATTAAAAATAATTATTAAAAAATATTTTAGAGTTTAAAATAATTTTTAATTTCTAAATTAATTTATATTATTGTTAAATAATTTTTAAATTTGTATCTAATTAGCTACAAAAGTTTTAACTACCAATTATTTAAATTATAAATTTGGTAGCAGAAACTTTGATAGCTAAGTAGATACTAATTTATAAACTATTTAATTAGAAATCAATATCTCTAATTTAGTCATTATAACAACTAATTATTTTTTATATCTAAAATTAATTTTTATTTAATGATTTTCTTCTAACTTTATCTATTTTATTATTTTTAAAATTATATTAATTTTGATAATTAGTCTATAAAATTATTTTATTTTAATAAAAGAAAAATCATTTGATTTACTCAAATAAAAAAATATTGGTCCATTAAAAACGTTACATTTCTTAATTAGTCTAAACTAGATTAGATTAGAGTTAAATTAAAAGTTTATTTACGTTTAGGTGCCGTTGTTAATTATTGTGTTATAACCCTAATCGATTGGCGTAAATTGCGTCTCATCCATTACAGAAGATGCTCTCTGAGATCAGAAGCAGCAGACATGATGGACCTATGGAAATGACTGCTACTCTCTGCAAATGCTTTAAATATTCAACTATCATTCAAATACCATTTACGGTTTTCTTCCATTTTCAAAATATTATTCTATTAAAAAAAATAATAGCAATAAATAAATAAAAGTTTAATTAAGAGCAATTGGAGGAACCATAGCTGTTGAGCCATCAAATCAAATCCTCACACACAGATATGAAAAGTGTCTTTCAATTTAAAACCAAACATGTTTTCTGCCTCAGATTAAACTCATCAACAATTTTTAATCAGTGTCTCCTCCTCCAAGAAAAAGGAAGAAAAATACTCATCAACCAATTATTCAGTTACCAAAACTCACTGTTCTAACATCATCAACATAAACTGAGAAACCACTTCAATCACTAACACAACATTTCACTGATCATTTGTTTTCAATCGAAAAAAAAAAACAGTAACCAAACAACAAAATAAAGAAGGAAAAAAATTAAACTTCATTGCTGAACAGGATAAATATGAGTTTACAGGAAGGGGAAAGAGGGTACACAATTAAACATAAATCAATCCATTTACATGCAAATCTTGGTCAAAATCTCAAAATTCAACCAGTGAAAAGAAAAGCTTGTGATATAAAGGTGGAGAAAGAGAGAAAGAGAGAGAGAGAGAGAGGGTGTTTTTGTTTGTCTCTCCATGGCCAAAATCTAGCTAGAGGTTATGTGTATTATATAAAATGATGTTTATAATGATGATGAGAAGTGGTTCAAAAGTACAATTCTAAACGTCTGGCACAGGAAGTACAAAAGAACTTCCTCTTGATCTTGAAGCACATGGGCAAGAAGCAAAATTTCCACTGGATCTCAACATCCATGGCTTCAACCTTCCCACCACAATAAGGGCATGATCCTGGGGCTTCTTGCCGACCCAGTTCCTTCTCTTCCTCGTCCAACACCAACATGTGCCACATTTTTCTCCTGCCACCTTTCGATCCAACCTTTTCTCTGTCTTTCGCTTTCTCTCTGTCTCAGAAACTTTTTGGTTTTGAACGGTAGGTTCAGAAGATGGAGCTGGAAGAGGTTTAGATTGTGAAAGGATGAAACATTGGCGTCAAGAACTGCTCTATCTTCACGTATTTATACAACCTTGTGTGTTGTTGGTACAAAGAATATTCTCCATTCTACTCTATAAACACTATTAAAAAATCATTAAATAAAAATTAATTTTAAAAATTAAAAATTAATTATCATAATAATTAAATTAGATATTATTTTAAAGATTAAATTTTTTAATTTTTAAATTACTTTTATTACTGATAAATAATTTTTAAATTAATATTTAATTAATTACAAAAGTTTATCTACTTATTAAATTAGATATTGTTTTAGAGATTAAAAAGTTATTAATTTTTAAATTAGTTTTTATGATTGATAAATAGATTTTAAATTAGTATCTAATTAGTTATAATAATTATTGATAGAAATTTTTTAATAATTAAATATAAATTTAAAAACTATTTATAAATAATAAAATTTAATTTAAAAATTAATAACTTTTTTTTTTTAAATAATATTTAATTTAGTCAGTAATTAATTATTTTTTGTCTTTAATATTATTTTTTATTTAATATTTTTTTTAAGTTAAAATTCAATTTTCTTTTCCAAGTTTTAGATGCTTCTGTTCATTTGCATGTGATTTTAGTGGGTGTTGAAATGGAAGAGTTACAACATAAACTACTAGTTTACATTTATGATGTAATAAATGATTTTCATGTTTCTTTATTACTGAAATACTGTTTCTTTTTCTAACAAATTTACGTGTCAATGAAATAGTTTTGTTTTGGAATCTATAATTTTCATTTACTGCCTGTGTAAAGATTTTTCATATCTTCTACCATTAAAGAAAACCTTAAATATAATATTTGAAATATTTCATATAAAATTTAAGATTTTTACGGTATATGGCAAGTGATCAAAAGATAATGAAAAGGACTTTTACAATTTGGCAACATATTGATTAAATTATTGGTTTTGGTACATTATTTGCATAAATATGTTTATATTACAAATTAATTAAAATTTATTTAATAAAAATAATATTACATTACAAGAAAATTATTAAATAGAAACTAATTTTAGAGACAAAATATAATTAGTTATTATATTGACTAAATTAAATATTATTTTATAAACAAAAAAAATAATTAGCCTATGTTGCAGTTAATTAGTCTATGTTGTTAAGAAGGTTCGTTTAACCACAATGATATCTTGGATATGCATTTAAAGTTATTTTTCTGCAACAACTTTTTGACTTTAGCATTGTCAACCTTGAAAAGATCATATGTTTCATACGACTTTGTGTTTTTGACAAAATTAAGTAAAGCCACATTGTCCAAGAATATATAAATACATTCAACTATCGAGATGTTAAGTAAAAAAAAAGAAAATGATGCATGGAGTGAATTTAATACATCCTTCACAATCAAGCTCATCGGATGAAAGGAAAATATTCAAGTGAGCTAAAACTACTAAAACGATCATAAACAAAATTGTAATGGCTAGATTCTTCGGCACCTATTTAAAGTCATTCACTAAGAATAATAAAATAAGACTACATTTCATAGTGCTGAAACTTTGTCTAGATCTTCTATGCCCCCACAAATTTTTTTAGAAAACATTGTTCATGTTTACTTAACAAACTGCCAAAAACAACATAAATCATGTATATGTTGAAAGACGATATCACTCTATAATGAGCAATTCTATGATATGTTGATCACCATAATTTACATATCTTAACTAGGAGTGATAGTTTGGCAAAGAATATTCGATTGTAAGTTATGATTTGTTGTAATTCAAAGAATACTCAGATTTAGACAATAGTGGTTAAGTTCAAAGAATAACTGCTTTAGATAGAAGTGGCTACATTAAAAGAATACTCAATTTTAAGTAGAAGTGACTAAGTTCAAAGAATACTTAGTTTTAGTCAAGAATGATTGTGTCAAAATAATACTCGTTTTAGCTACAAGGGATTGCGATTCAAATAATGCTAAAGGGGTTAGCCAAGAGTGACTATGAATCTAAACAATATTCAAAGGGTTAGTCAAGAGTGCTACCAGCCCAACGAACTTACCAATAAAACTGGACCAAACTCCTGACCTACTTTACTGACTCAACAGTTGAGCTGACCTGCCTGTGCACCAAGTCTTGAACACTAAGCACTGAGTTCTGAGCGCTCTGTCCAGTACAAATGTTTAAGTAAATATTTTTCAAAAGGTTCACAAAAGGTTTTCCAAAATATTTTACAAATAACTAAAATGTATTATGCAACTAAAAGATAAATATCGTAAATATTTAATTTTGTATATTGATTAATTCTTAACTTTAATTACGTCGAGTTTTAAATAAGTGCATAGTTTTTTATACAATAATTAAATGCTTTTTACAATATTTTAAATGAATATGAAATAAAATCACTTATTTTCTTGAGTCTAATTTCAAGAAAATAGGTATGATATACAAATTGATAATCTTTATTACAAATTATTTATAATATCATTTTTCTTTTTAACTACCATTATTGTTACTTTACCATTAGTTGTCATCTTAAATACAATATTATTATATTTTGTAAAGTAAGAATGCATTTCTAAAAAGTTTTTTTTTTTTATCAATAATAAATTAAAGGAGACATTTGTAAAGTAAGAATGTATTTCTAAAACGTTATTTTTTTTATCAATAATGAATTAAACGAGACACTTAAATGTATCTCTTATACAAACAAACCAAATCCAACCTAAATATTACTTAACCATTAGATCAAAATCAAACTCAACACTATTGTTATTAATAGAATAACTTATCTTAACCTTCAATTTTATATCATTTCTCCTTTTTATTTAAGTTTTTTTTTAATTTCTTTATTATTTGATGTTTATCACTACTTATATTTATCATAAATTTTTATTTATTACTTAAAATATAAAGTTTCTCATTTTACATGAAGTTAAAAATTAATAAAATGTTTATAATAAAATATGTTTTTAAGATATATGCATAGTAGGCAATTAAATTCTTCATGCTAACATAAATATAATAATAATTTACATAAATTCTAATATGTATACTATTTGAGGAATATTTTTTTAAGAATGAGTAGAAGTTAAAACCATAAAAATATCAAAATTATTAATTATTATTAAAAATCCACTTTTCATTAAAAAAAAAGACATTCAACATGCTTTACACTTTTAGAAAATCAATATTGGCTATTTTTTAAAAAAAAAAACGTGTCGACGGCTGTTAAAGCAGTGAAGATGGTTCCAACTAGGCAACTAAATAGTGGGGAATTACAAAAGAGAGAAACAATATTTCTAATTAAATTAATGTGATTAGAAGAAAAAGAATAAACAGTGTAAAATAATAGAAGATTAAATAATAATTATAATTTTATAGAAAATAAAATATTATAGTTTTTTATTATAAAATAACGAGAAAAGAGAAACGTAAGAAAAATAGGAATTGGAGACTACTATGTGTGCATGCTGCAATCTTCATGCTGAGTTCTTACATTATCTTTTCACTGTTCAATTATTCCTTCACCTTCTTTTATCTTTTTTTTATTATTTTAATCTTTTGTCACTATTGATAAAGACAATGGCCTTTTTATTGGAAGCTAGTATAATAGGAAATAAGCTTAACATGATAATTTTATAAAACTTTTTGCATTGAAGAATGTCGACATTTATAAGAATATCAAGTTATTTTTATCTTAAAAATATTTTTTTTCAACAACTTTAGAAAAAATATTATAATTGAAATTTTATAAAACTTTTATATTAAAATATTTTTTTGTAAAAACTAAAAAATATGTGATATAATAAAATCTAAAAAAATAAATTAAAGCATATATTATATCCAGTTGAATTAGGATCATATTTTGAAAAAAAAAAAAAAACTAAAAGTAATCCTTCTAAGAACTTCTAATAACCATTTTTTTACGCTATATTGCTCTTACATTGTTATTATCGTGATAATCTTATTTTTATAACTAATTTAATATATATATATATATATATATATATATATATATATATATGAAATGTGTGTGTTGTACTGTGGAAAGATCATTATGTAAAAAAAGTACTTTGTGAAGAAGAAAAGAGGAAAAAGACACCAAAACCTATATTTTTGTATTGATTTTATATGTATATGTGAAAGGAAAATAAGAGTATATAAAAACTCATATCCAAGAAAAAAAAATGGTCCAATACAAAAGATAAAAAAAGTAATAAAAAATAAAAAAAAAACATTAAATAAAAATCAATTTTAAAAATAAAAAATATTAGTTATTATATTAACGAAATTAAATATTAGTTTAAATATTAAAAATATTATTAATATTTAAATTAATTTATATTATTAATAACTATTTTTTAAATTAATATTTAATTAAGTAGTTGATAATTAAATAATAATTTAGAAATTATTTATCAATAATAAAAATTATTTAAATATTATTAACTTTTTTAATTTCTAAAATAATATAAAGTTTAATCAATATAACAATTAATTATTTTTTATTTTTAAAAAATATGTCAATTTAATTATTTTTTTTAATAATAAAAAATAGTCCAATACAACAGATAAGAATATAGTATCGAGGTGTATATATTAAGAAGATTTAGTATATAAATTATTATAATATTTTTTAATTATTTAAAATCTTAATATATAGTAATTTATATTTTCTTTTATATGTAATAATTGATTTTTTTTTTCATTTTATTCAATGTAAATTTCAAAGTCACACTAAAATTTACAACTTTGCTGTAAATATATTAAACTTGTTTAATTGTTAAGGTTAAAGATGATGATGATGCATGTGACTGCCACGGCATAAATGTTAGCACATGTCTGCAATACATAGATACATCATGTTTATCACGTTTTTATTCGTACATTCATTCAGTCATATTAGTAAGGCACAAAGTTGAATTCAAACACTCTCCATGCTTTTAAATTTCAACTTGTTACTTTCCAATGCCCCACAACTTTTTTATATCCATTTATACAAATTGTCACATAATTACTCCATTTATAATTTTTTATTTTAAATATATAATTCATTTATTATTGTTGGATTCGAACATTTTATATATAATTAAGGATAAACCTTATCTTATAAGTTGATTTTATAAGATTGAGTTAAATGTAAAGTTTACTTCTGAATAATATCATACGTGAGTCATTTTGAGTCTATGCGATTATTTGTTGAATTTATCACACCACTCACTATCAGACCGTTATCGGACAATTCATAATATATAGTATGGCGTACAAGTTAGTAGCTTTGGTGTGAAGAAAATGTGTTGAATTATGATATTTTATAGTATATAAATAGATGCAAACCTCACCTATAAATCGATTTTATGATGTCGAATTAAACTTAAAATTTACTTCTTAATAATTCTCTTAAAAACAAATTCAATTTGACACTATCACAATAAAAACTTATTTTGTGGGACTAATTAAAAAAGCATGACCCACAATTATGCATTAAACCTATTTTTTTTGTTAAGAAATCTAACTAAAACGTAGCTTTCATTAGTAGATTGCTTAACACATTAATAACATTAATAATCCAACGTGTGATCATAAAGTCAAAGTTTGAAGAGAGCAAATTTAACAACTTATTTTGTAACAAGTTAAAAAAAAACAGAAATTAATGAATAAACAAAGTTTGAGAAAATAAATGATGAGATAAATTATGTCTAGATACATTAACACTAACTTTTTGAGAAGAAAAAGTCGTTTTTGGTTATAAAGTGATTGCGGGCAGAGTCGTTTCACACACTGTAACAAAGCTAAGCCCAAATAATAATAAAAAATGTTATCTTTTAAACGAAGTTTTATATTTTCTATAATACTTGCTTATTTACAATTTAAAATGTAAATATTGAACAATTTAAAATATATTATATCTTTTTATAATTTCGCTTTATATCAAACCATGCATATTTGTACTTCGATTACATTAAACATAAATAAGTTAAAAAAAACAATATCCTGGGAAAATAAAAACTTTCTTTCTTAAAAAAAAAGTTAAGTTTAACGTGATTGAAATACAATTATTCTCTTTATTTTTTTATATAAAGTTTTTTAATTAGGTATTTTTGAATATTTTGAGTAGTTATATTTTTTTATATCTTTACATTATGGAGTTGAAATTACAGTTACAAGATTTCACAACATTATATTCTCTCTTTCACATAAGAACATATTATATTTTTACAAATTTAAAAACTTTCCTATTGATTATAGTGCATTGTACTTGTTTAATCTCTCTTCTCAAATCTCCTATTTTGTATTTTTTTATTTTTTTATTTCTCATTCTCCTAACTCACTTATTTTTAATCTTATGCAATTCATTATGTGTAGATAACTTAATTTTCTTTATCTTTAAATAAGATATTATTATAAAAAATTATTAAATAAAAACTAATATTATATAAAAATAAATAAATAGTTACTATATTAACTAAATTAATTAGAGATTAAAAAAATTATTAAAATCTAAAATAATTTTATTATTAATAAATATTTTTTCAATTGATATCTAATTAACTATAAAAATGTTAGCTACTTATTTGGTGTAACTAATTATATATATATATATATAGGGATATCGTGTGCGAAAGCGTGATAATTTCAACCAAAGATTATGAAAAATTAAAGTAACAAGTAAAGTGAGAATGATACCAAAATTTTTAGGTGGAAAACCTCTTTAAATAGAGGTAAAAAAACCACCGGCGAGAGAGCCAAAACTTTCACTATAGTGATATTGGGAGTACAATGAATTCCTCTCAGACTAATAGATAAATAGCCCTAAAACAAATCATCTCTATATGAAAAGAGAGAGGAAGCAAGTGTGTGTTGCTTGTTTGTAGTGTGCTACATTGCTTGAAGGAGGCCACTATATATAGTGGTTCTAGGAGACAACAATAATAAATACAATTAATGGTAATTAACCTCCCATTGATTGCGCAATTAATCTCCCATTGATTGCAATTGATTGCTGCAATTAATCTCCCATTGATTGCAATTGATTGTGATTGCGACAATTAATCTCCCATTGATTGCAATTGATTGTGGCAATTAACCTCCCATTTATGCCAAGATAACGATAAAGGTGAGTCATAAACCCACAAATCTCCACCTTGACTTGCCTTTGACTGGAACACTCTCTCGCCATGAAGTCTTGATTAAGTATGGATAATACCAGCTAAGTTCAGGCAATGATCGAACTT
>Ga0123342_1002397_pt1 | contig 31118 bp, 21 predicted proteins | sample Turbeawhitnodule_FD_89960 | JGI IMG/M metagenome (GOLD analysis project Ga0123342, IMG submission 89960) | Root nodule microbial communities of legume samples collected from Mexico - Turtle bean Mexico white nodule | ecosystem: Host-associated > Plants > Roots > Nodule | place: Mexico: Nepantla... | reverse complement strand
TATAAAATATTATTTTTTTATAATTAATAATTATAAATTATTATATAAATTATTTAAATTTTATTATAATTGTGTATTTTTACTTTTTTTGTAATTTAATAATATATATATATATATATATATTTTTTTTTTATTTAATTAGTATTAAAAAATTATATATAAATTTAATAATATATATATATATATATATATATATATATATATATATATATATATATATATATATATATATATATGATTGCACACTATAATTCATACAAGTTGAGTTGCAAATGAAGAGATTAAAAACACACACTTCTTTTTAAAGTTCCTCTGGTAGAGTTAATTAAATTCGAAATAAGGTAAAATTAAGTGAAGATTATCATTGGAAGCGAATTTAACCTGAGAAAAGTGTTCTTCAAATAGTGTAAAGGAAAAAGAAACACACAAGATATGACACCACAATGGTGGAAGAAGTCAAAAGACAAGCTAGAAAGAATGAAACGAAAAAGGAATTGAGTAGAGGACTAATGGATTGGATGCACAAAGAGTCCACACCACATGGAAATCACGCTAAGATGAGTGAGGGAGGAGTCACCACTTGAATTTTGAACTCAAGATAAGATTTACAAAATTTGGAAAACTCTTCTCTCACAAAATAAGTATAGTAATTTTACTCTCAAATCAGTGTTGAGATACAATTAGTGTGAGGCCCTATTTATAGGGTGAGGGGTTCAAAATACAAGAGAAGAGGGAGAATTTGATGTTCAAATTTCCCCCCATTTGTCCTAAACATGTTGCTACAAAAGTTGAACTTTATTTGCATATGTGATTAATGTGCATATTGTGAATGTCATGTCTTATAAGAGGAAAGGAGACGTCTAGGCTTTGTGATGTGTCTTAGAGTTTCCTAATTGGGCCTAATGTGAGCCCATTTTATTGCAAAAGAAATCTTACACTACTTATTGGTAGAAAAGTGAGAATAGTGGGTGCTCTGCCTTTACTCCTCTGTTTGACTCTTGGTGACCCTCTTGTGAATTATTAGATTTTGGTCCTAGATTGACTGATATGGTTAACTAATCTCTAGGTCATCTGCTAGGTATTTCAATGGATTAGATTTTTTTTTAAAAAAATCATTTGAAGATTTGCTCAAGTAGTTAGAAGCTTCAAAAGGTATTTCTAACTTCAAAAATGCATAATTTAATAAGTCTTCTCTCAAGCTCAAAAAATGGGTTTCTACCTTCTCACAAGTTCAAAACGTGAGTTTATAACTTCTCTCAAGTTCATCTAAAGACTAAAAAACAACATATATACATGTTTTCTAATCTCTTTTTTCAAAGTTTGAAATCTTTCTCTCACGAAATCTTTATGGAATCTCTTTCTTTATTCTTTTTGTTATGCTTCTTATATATATTCTTTTTTTTTTTATCTTTAACAAGGGTTTCCCCTCCTTATTTATATAAAGTGTTTAACCTACGTATAAAAAAATCATCTTTTACATATTACTTTTTAAATGATTACTCATTAATATTAGCCTATTAAGTTTTGATTTTGTGAGCTCAAATACAAATATGATAAGGTGATCCTTTATAACTTTATAGAAATAATAAGTCTTGTGTTTAATTATTATAAACTTAAACATCATGTCTCAAGATGAAGCTTTGGTCAAGTTATATTTAAGTGATTTTTAAATATTTTTCATCCTTATAAACAAATTAAGGTTTGAACATAACAAATTCATTCACCCACCTATTTAACAACATATGTTAATTGGATTCTCATGTACGAAGACTTGTGGACCTACCTACATTTAATATATTTAGAATATAATTTAGATATATTATAAATTATTTCTTATCAATAAAATCAAATGCTAATCATATAAAAGATAAAGTTTAACATCTCTACTTTTTGTTACAACCTTAATATAATATTAACATTAACAAATTTCATAAAAGATTATTATTATATAAATCATTTATTGATAATACAATTTATTCAAAGAAAAATCTCCAATCCCATATTTTAAAAAAAAACAAAACTTATATATTTCATATATAAAGCTTTTCGTTTTAAGTTTCCGATTAAAGTTTCTAATTTATTTTTAAGGTTTGAATTTAGAATTTTATCAATTTAAATTTTATTATATAAATAAATTATTTTAATATTTTTTAAATAATTTATTTATATAATTTTATATTATTAAAATATTATGTCATTAATTTTATTAAGAATTAAAAATAATTTTAATATATTACAAACTAAAAAGTTATATTTAATTTTTTAATTATATATAATAAAAAAAATTCTAAAAATTCAGAAGTTCTTTAATTATATATAATATTTTATAAAAACCTAATTTTCTTTAATTATATATAAAAAAATTTAAAAGTAGTAACTTAAACTTCTCTGATTTTCTATTGTTTTTAATTTTTTTATTTTACACATTTTTATTTCTTAAAACTAAAAATATATATATGAAATTTTTCAAAAAAAAATATTTTTTTAATTTAAAAAATATAATATTTTAAAATCGAAAACATATATTTTATATATGATTTTACATTAAAATCGTATATAAAATATACAAGTTTAATTTTTTTAAAATCTAAATAAAATTGACGATTTCGTTTTGAATAAATCGTATCTTCAATATAATTTGGAAAAAAAAATTGTCCATTTCAGAAAATTGTTTTTAAAATTATACTATATTGGAAAAAAATCATATTTTTACTCACTTGTATATTTTTATTCCTTTTTTGTTAATTCTTACATAATGTAGAATTACTCCCTCGTTATTATTCACAACTATGAATTATAAAGTTAAAAAGTTTCGCCTCATTATCTCTATTTAATAAAACATGTTTAAATTCTAACAAAAACAAAGAAAAACTTAAAAAAATCATAGATAGCCCTCTCGCCCACTTCCTTCCTTTTCCCCCTCCCATGCTCTCCACTCTTCATTTCCCTCTCTCCACCATTCAACCCAATCCCACCTTTTTTTTTTTCTTTTTATCACATTCTTCCAATGCAATGTACTTTAATTTTAATTAAATCATTTATTCACAATTATTTATTTTAATGTTAAATCTAATGTAATTATCTTAAATCACTTTAAAAACATAAGAAAATAATTGAATTTTTAAAAAATAAAACATGAGAAATAGTAATAATTTATCAAAAAATGATATATTTGCATGAAAAACAAAATATTGAAGGCTAAAAACGTTTTTAAAATTCAAATGGGGTGCGGGTTTAAGAGCTGGGTAGTCTTTCAGCTGTGGTTCTATGGCGGCGTGGAGGCTGACTCTCACGCCACCTTTGGAAGCAGAAAACGCATTGGAAACGTCGCTGAGGGAAGCCTTTGAGTCTGAGAAAGCATCTCTGAGACCCCCTTTCTCCTTAGCCATTCCAAGCCCCGACCAATACACCCTCCTCAACCGCGCTATCCTTCACGGCGTTTTAACGGAACCCCAATTCGCCAAAACCCACATCAAACACTTGCACGCCATCGTCACCGACGGCTACGCCGCCTTTGTCACCCTCCTCCTCAGCCTCGTCAACCACCTCTACCCCAAACTCCTTGCATCCGTCAAAACGCAGTTACTCTGGCTCACCGATCAAATAGTGTGCGTTTTGGGCGTCGGCTACGACGCCGTTTTGGTCTCCCTTTTGCGCCAAATCGCTGGCGCCGATTGTGGCGATGGCAACTTGTGGCTCTGCTCTAAGTTGGTCACCCTCTTTCTGGAACAGTGGGACCGCTTATTGGAAGACTCGCCCCACGTTTTGTCGTTCGCGTTGTACACGTTTCTTAGGGTTTTGACGGATCATTGTAGGGGTGGTAACGTTGAAAAGTTGGAGACTTTGAAGCGGTTGGAGATTCATCTGTGTGTGAAGATAGTGAGGGAAGAGTTTCACTTGTGTTTGAAAATTGGGAGGGATTTTATTCGCTTGTTGCAGGATTTGGTTCATGTCCCCGAGTTTAGGGCTATATTAAGAGACATTCTGTTTAATCCGTGTGTGTTTAATGTTGTGGGGTTTCAGTTTAAGGATGTTTCTCAGATTTACTCCACCAGGACTTCCAGTAGGTATTCTCTGCTTAGGATCAGTCCTGACATGGAGACCCAATTGAGGTTTTTGCTTACAAGCATAAAGTTGGGGCATCAGAAGAGGCATCAGGTTTGGTTTGCTAAGAAGTTTTTGAATGAGCCTGATAAAGAGTTTGTTATAGTTGATATTGTGAGGTTTATATGCTGTGCACACCATCCTTCAAATGAGATCATTCAGTCTGATATTGTTCCTAGGTGGGCGCTTATTGGTTGGCTTTTGACCTCTTGTAGGAGGAACCATGTTGTGGCTAATGTGAAACTGGCTTTGTTTTATGACTGGCTCTTTTTTGATGAAAGGGTGGATAACATTATGAACATTGAGCCTGCAGTTCTGCTTATGGTGCATTCTGTTCCAAAGTATGTTGACATTACTCATGCTCTTCTTGAGTTCTTATTGCATCTTGTGGACAGTTATGATGTAGAACGGAAGGGTTTCGTGGTTAAAGGTGTGTCATCGGCTTTTCAGTTGCTTGTGCGCAAAGGTGTGATTCGGTCGCTTGATGTCTTGATTTCTTGTCCTGCACTTCACCCTGGTTTGAAAGAGAGGCTGAAAAGCTTAATAGCATGTGGAACGGTTGGAAGCTCTTGAGGGATTCCTCCCAAGATAATTGCTGCCTGGTAGCCCACAGTATTGAGTTTCTTCAGATTTTGTCCTCAGAATATGCCTGACAGAAGCATGTACCACATACACACAAATATAAACCCCAATTCATTGGTAGCTAAGGATATTATAGAATAGAAGTCTGTATCAAGCAAGTGCACTCAAATGTAGGTTCTGATTCTTGTAAATTCAATTGATAGTTTTAGGTTATAACATTGTACAGGTCCCCTAAGGTCACTTTAAGTGTAGATTAATTCAAGGGTTTAACTTGCAGTTATGCCATGATCATGCTTGATGTTTCATTTGAATCCTTGATATTACTGACATGGTTAAAGATCTCAGAACTATTTTGCAGCTGCAAACGGTTTTTGAAAACCCTTCTGAAATTGGTGAAAACCAGGAGGGTCTAGCTTATTGCCACAACAAGTCGGATCTGTGATGCTATATCAGTATGTTCTTTTATTGCTGAAAACTGTCTTGAAAGATAAATCCTTTCTCTTTAAAAGAATTCATTAAGGTTTTGTTTGACAAAATTAAAAGATAAACTAGTTTCTTAGAAGTTCAGAACTAACTTATGACTAAGTTATTGGAATAGAAGTGAGAAGTATTTGACAAAATTAATTACTGATAAATCAATGTAAAGTCACATAAAATGATATAATTATAATTTCTTTTATGATATGAATAAAATTTATACTTTTTAAACAAAAATATATTATTATGTAATTTTAATTTTAATTTTTTTTAAATAAGTAAATTTTTTTCTATTTTTATTTATTGTTTCAAAGTTCTATGTGTTTTTTTTTTTTTGGTTAAGTCATTTTATTTAAGTGAGTTTATGTGATGAATATTAATTAAAATTATTTTTTATTTATTTTTTAAAATTAAAATTTTCAATTTTTTTAATTTAAATTCTATAAAAGATTTTAAAAAATAATTAAATAAATATTAAAACATTGAAATAATTAATTGCTTTGATAAAATTAAAATAGGTAAAATAATTAAGCAAATGTATTAAAATATTATGGATAGTAATAAAATAAATAAGTAAAATAGAAATTAGAAATTCATTGATGTAGTTGATAACTTAAAAAAAATTAAGTAAACTATTTTTTTTAAATTACTAACTTTTATGTTATTTAAATTAATTTATAAACTAATCATTTATGTTATTAGTTAATTTATTGAACTTCGCATAAAGTTATATAAGATTTTGGATTATAGTTTCTTGTATTGTGTACAAAGAACAGTAATTATTCATCTCTTAATTCAACTACTGGTTTGAGAATTCTAGTAAATATTTTTACATTCAATTACAAATTGGGCTGATTTATTTATTTAAAGAATTCATTTCTGCTTATATGTATTTCCTTATTACTATTCAGTATGATGGAAAAAAATAGGCTGAGTTTCATTACTTGCTTAAGCTTCTGAATACTTTGTTTCAGTTTCTAAGTCATTCTGGTGAGTATAAGTAAAGGAGGCCTTCAGAAGAGAAATAAACGTGCTTCCGATCGAATGCTTGAAATTCAATGTACAGAGATTGATTAATTCTTTCAATGCATTTTTTACTGATAAATCTTTTCGCAATAAAATTTTTATTTTTTTTTCTAATCTTAGTGATTTTTATACAAAAACACACTAATTATTTTGTGAACTTCTGTCTTTTAAATACTAAATTACAAGAGTTAACTCTTTACATGTATACAATTAATAGTTGTTTTGATTATTAGTTTTTAAAATTGATTTTTTTATTTGTAATTTCATCACTCAACTTTTTTTACATAAGAACATCTTCACTTTAAGGGATCTTACTAAATCTTATTTTACTTTGAATGGATCATATTATGTTATATTCTTTTTCGTACTTTTTAAACTTTTTTAGTAGTTTTGTTTTAATGATGAGATTTACAAAAAAATTATAATCTAAAAAATAGTTTAATTATAATGTAATATTTCTATTTTCAAGTCTAAGTGTTATGTACAAAACTCATATCTTAAATTTAAAACTTATGTAACATCCCTATTTTTATTTATATTTGATAATATATTATGCATGCAATATCTAATTAACATATAAACATATACTATTTTCTCATATTTTATCTTAAAATATATCCTTCTTCTTAGGGATTTTAATATATACACAAAAGTTTAAAAACAAAACATCCAAAACAAAAGCATCTCATCCTCTGGCTACTCATTGATGAGCTTTATTATCTGCAACATCATCTGCTCTAATGTAATTACATGATCATCACATTAAAGAAAGCAAACACAAACAAAGAACCGGGTAAGCTAGCTATATAATTTTTTTTATATAATTTCAATTTCAAATTAATAAATATAATTCATCAAGTCTCATGCAATTTCTCAAAGCATCAAATGTCTATTAAAATTCATAATTCATTTTTCACATGTCAAACTTCTACTAACTCATAACACATAGACACTTAACTCTACTTCCGGAAGACTCATGTATTGAAATTAGAATCATGAGACCTGCACATATCATATTACTCGTTGTGAATCCACAGAGTCATGCACATAAACATCTCAATATCTCATCATCTCATATAACATGGTAAATCCATCTGACCTGAAAGACCAGATTATATTTCAAACCGCAGAAAAAGTCTTATGAATCTTCTTCGACTCTCACCAACTGAATAATTTCATTTATGTGATTCCATTATATCAGTAGTGTCGGGATCATCTCATTACGAGCCTAACAAATCAATACACTCTAACAACAATCTAAACACGGTATTTTCTTTCCTAAAATACTATGTCTTGATCACACTTTAACATCATTGCATACTTCATTTTACACATCAATACATCATTCAGTCACATCACATTTTAAACTTTTATAAGCAATCCAAATATATCTCAAAATTCACTTAAACACATAACTAAGTTCCTTTAATCATATTTTTAAATAAAATTTAGAATGTAAGTTCATGTGCTTCCCTCAGTGCTGAAAATTATAGTAAATTGCTTCAAGCATTTCAAGAAACTCATGAAGAAGCTAACCGATTGGTTCTCTCAAACAACCGTTTGAAAGGGCTTAACAACTGGCTTGAAAAGAGGGTTAAGACACTTGAAGAAGAGCTGGAAAAATCAAAATTTGAGTTTGAAAAACATTGCAAAAACTCTTCTCATGTGTGTGACTCTCTTACTTGTGAAAATTGTGAAAATCTTGAAAAGAAAGTACATTATCTTGTTAGAACTGTGGATAAGCTTTCAAATGGAAAATTCAACTTTGAGAATGTCTTGGCATCTCAAAATTGTGTTTTTGGAAGAGCTGGATTAGGTTTTAATCCACAGAATCGGCAAGATAATTTTTCAAAGAAATTTTCAAAACAGCCAGTAAAACAACCGATTATTAAGTCGAAACAACCGATTGTTACATGCTTTTATTGCATGAAAAGAGGTCATTCTGTCAGATTCTGGAAAAATAAGGAAATATTCTATTCCCAGAGGCTTTATGAAATGGATTCCTAAAGTTTTTGAGGTTTTAAATGTTGAATGTAAATCAAATAGACCTACATTTGTAAGGGGACCAAACCTTGTTGCTTGAATTCATTTTTATGCAGGGAAACTAGAAGAACATGAGGTTCTGAGTCATCTGATCAGGTTCTTGGAAGGAAAGGATTAAGACTGGAACTGAATTAGAAGTATGTACCAGTCCAAGCCTTTTCAAAAGACAAAAGAAGCTCCTTGATAACAAACAAATGACTCATTGAAGGGACTTCATAAAAGGATAAGACTTTCCTTATCTCTGTCTTTGTTTTTTAATTACTATTTCATATTTAATTCTCTTTTTCAAATGAGCACTTACATCTGTTTTGAACCTTTCTCAGTCTATGTTGAAAATCTCAATCTGTCAACATGCTGCAGGAAAAACAACTGATTGTTTCCTCGAAATAACCGATTGTTTCTTCTCTGACAGCATTGTGAAAGAATTGAATTAATTCCTCTATTCTTTCTGTCTATTGCAGATCTCAACTATAAAAGGATCCTGAGTCAATAAAGCTGTCTTGAAAGCTTGATTGTATTCTGGAGGAAGTTACAACATGTCATAAAGGAATATATTCCATATCTTGAAAATTCAAGAGCCTTTATGACTAGTCAAAGATCACATGTGATGACCATGTGGTTTTATGCTCTTTTCTGACGTTTTCTATGCAGGTCTTGGTCCAGTCTTTTCTTCTTAAAGACTGAAACCCACTCATACCAATTGATCACAGTAGGGTTCAGTTATGCTATAAAATCTGGTGCAGCAGTTCTCTCTCACAAAAACAATCAATTGGGCCATCTTTTGCTCTCTTTGTGTGTGAACCTTTGCCTCTTTTTTCTGCTATCATGGAGTCCACTCCACCTACATCAAAGAGGATCAAAACAAGGGTTGTAAGGTCTAGAGGGAGACTTGAGGGCTGATTTTCAGGGGATAATGAGCTCATTGAGAGATATCATTTTGAGAGAAGCACAAAGGTGATCAACAACCCAAAAGTTGTCTCCTTTGATTGGCTGAAAAGCCAAAAGCTGGACAATGTGAGAAAGCTTCTCAAGGATCAGTTGCTGAGAAGATTCTTGGGGATGAAGGGAAACATATACCATGATTTGATTCGGGTATTCTACACCAACCTTAAGTTTGAAGGAAACAACCTTGTTTCTCATGTGAAAGGTGTAGACATGGAGACTACCCATGATGTGTGGGTTGCAGTAACTGGATTAAAGTATGCTGGTCTAAGGATTAATAAAGGAAATTTTGGAGTTGTGGAAGACTTCAACAAAGTCCAATACTACAAGATTTGTTTGAAGAATCAACAAGCCCAAGTGAGAACTTGTTCTGTTTGAGGCTTGAAGTTAGATGAAAGGGTGTTTGCTCTTATTGTTACTTGGATTCTAACTCCAAAGGGGAGCAACCATTCTGTTTTAATAGAAGAAGATCTTGTTTATATCTACTGCATCATGAAGAAGATCAAGATCAACTGGATTCATATCTTCAAAGAACATATGCAAAAATCCATGAGGTTAAGTGACTACCAATATCCCTATGTTGTTTTAATCTCTAAATTTTTGCTTTATTTTGAAGTGAATCTTGAAGATGAGACCTCTGAGTTGGTTGGTTAAATCAACACAAGAAATGAATAATGGTTCTCTAAGCAAGACGGGATTCACCAAGATAAATGGAAGATGGGTGAGCAAAGATGGTGATCATGGTGGTTCATCAAGTGTTGCAGCTGCTGATTTTGATGAAGAAGATCAAGCTGTTGATATGGATATCCACAATGTAGAACAACCTGCAACTAACTTTGATGCTGGAACAAGTGCATGACATCAAGGGGATGAGATTCCTTTTATGTCTTCTTTTGAAAGATACATGGTGAATAGGCTTGATGGCTTGCTGAAAATCAAAGAAATCTCCATGATCTTTGTGTGACCAATTTCCAGAGCATTGACAACAGATTTCAGAGCATGGACACTCGTTTTCTGACCCTGGATGAACAGATTGAAGTTTTTCAGAACCAGATCTTTGAGCTTCAATATGGCAAGGATGACTGAAGAAAAAACAACCGGTTGAATGCTCGAAACAACCGATTGTTTTTTACCAGTATAAGTGCTATTTCTTTTAAAATTTTGTTTAATCTGGAACAATTTCTATTTTATCTCTTTTTATACTCTATTTGTGAAGACGAATAGGGGGAGTTTTTATGATGTGTTGTCTTTAATTCTGCAAACTCTATTTGATTAAGTAACTAACCTGCTGCCATAGATGTTGTATATTGCTTAAACTTTGTTTTGCAGGAACTGCTTCAGATTCAATCAAGTCCAACACAAGCAAGTCCAACACAAGCAACCAGGGATTTGTCTTCATCAAATAGGGGGAGATTGTTGAATCAAGTGTGATCAAAGCTTTGAAGAATCCAAATCCTAGCGTTTGATGGAAGGCTGGAGTTGCTTGAAGTTGCTGCTGTGTTTTAGATTAGGATCTGGGGTAGTTTATCTTTGTAATCCACTCTTTTTTGAATTAAAGCTTTAGTATTTTCAAATCTTTTAAGTTTAAATTGTTTTTCAAATTAAGTGAAAAACAACCTGTTGTTATGTCGAAATAATCGATTGTTTTGTACTTAGGTATTTTTGAAAAAGTTTGAAAATTGTTTTGGTTGGTTGACTTGCTGTCAAACCAAAACAACCGATTGATTCGCTCTTTCAATCGATTGTTTGTTTGAAAATCCTAACAGAAACAGTTTTGTTGGTTAAGTGAGCTTTAAATGATTTCATAACTGAATACGCTCATGCTTTAAATGCTTTGACCATTCTTTGAATGCTATAAATAGTTTGTTAATGTTTTATAACAAACAACAAGAAAGAAAAACATATTTGAGTTTTTCAAAGAGCTTTTCAAAGATTTGAGTTTTCAACTTTGAGCTTTGGTTTATCAAGAGAGCATGGAATAAGATTACATCTGTATTGTTTTCAGTTGATTCTGTAACAAGTGTAATTCGTTCTGAATACTTTGTACATTCTGGTGTTGTGAAGCCAAGAAGGGTTTTGTGCTCTTGAGGTTGTCAAGATCAACATTCTTGTTGTGTGTGCTGAGCCAAAGAATGTGTGTTTCTTGGGGGGATCAAGGTCACTTCTTTGGTGGTGTGTGTATGTAATCTGGTTTTGATTACCTAGTGGATTCCCGAGTGGTTTCTAGAAAACTGGATGTAGCTCTTGGTTTAAGAGTGAATCAGTATAAACTGTTTGTACATCTCTTTCTTCCTTAAACTCGTTAAATTCAGTTGTTGTTATTTTTTACTGGTATAAACAACCAATTGTTTCTACGAAATAACCGATTGTTTTACTGGTGCTTTACTGTTTTGAGCCTTGTTTCTTGGCTTAACTTTATTCCTAATCTGGTTTCTTGCAAAGAATTTAATTCTAGCTTAAAAAGTTTGCGAAAACACTCTTTAAACAATTCATCATCCCTCTAGTTTAAAGTCATACATTCTAACAAACAGCATTATCCTTTAAGTGATTCATCAAACTATTTAAATATATTCATTTACTTATTCAAATAAAAAATAATATAATTTTATAACATCTATCATATATAAAATTTCACATGCAAATCTCAATCAACTTCTAATATACTTAAAATAAACAATCGTGCAAGAAAGTTTGAGACTGGTAAACCACATCATCCCACATTTTGGTCTTCTAGTCTAGAGTTCTATTGGAGATTAAGACTAACTTCCCTTACTTGAACTTAAGCAGATGCTCACTAAGAACTCCAAATCTACCAAAAGCTTAAAGGTACTAAACCTGCACCACAGAGTCTTGATCAAAAGTCTAACTATAACACTAAGACCCTAAACTAACAGAGATTCACCCTAAAGCTAAAAGAGTCACATGCAAAGCAAAGACAGATACAATCTAACAAGTTCAAAATTTGATTAAAAAATAAGAACAAAAATTAACTTACTCTTTTAGAGATTCTGATCAGGGAGTCTTATAGTCCTCATTCTCAGGAGTCTAATGACGGACTCCGATCGTCAAACAATGAGCAAGGAGATCAAAATCTTAGAAAGAATAAAGAAGAAAGGAAAAAGAAAACTTATAGAAAGATAATGATTCTTTTAAAATGAAAATTGAATAACTAAATTTTCTATTTATATATTTTTTTTATTTTAATAATAAAATATTCAGATGTTATTTAAAATATCCTTACACCTAAAACCTAAATTTTTAATTTAATATTCTATCTTGCATAAAAATGTTTTAAGCAATTGGATTAACATATTTTATAATATGTCAGAACACTTAGAGAAATGTTTAAAAGATTGATAATAATAATGATGATTAATATGAGAAATATCATAATTAGTTTTTATAAATGATAGTGTCTTATACAAGGGTACAAATTAAATAATTTCAATTATTAATTTTATATATAATTAATTTTTATAGATAAATTTGCTAAAAATAGTTTAAGATAATTAATTTTATATAGGTACAAATATGTCTAAAATAAGTTTTTATTCAAGAGAAAGGTTCACCAAAAAAGCTGTTAAAAATAATTATAAACTACAAATTTTCACATTCATAAAATCAGTTTATTCTTTTAACATTTTGCCCTTTGCAAGTTTAAGTCACAGTCCCAAAGCTTACAAAGTTCTGTACAATTTTTTTTATCAAAACGGCAAAGTTTTGTGCACTATTTGATGAATAAAACATTTTCTAGTTACTATTAATTACAAAAACGTTGCTTCGTTTTTACATTTTTATTTTCATAATAATTTATAAAAAAAATTGTGAAAAAAGATAATGTTAAAATAATCGTTTTCTCCTACAAAACTTGAAAAAACAAATTGAAAATAAGGTGCAACATTTTTATAATTAAATAAAAATAAGACAAATTTCTAAAAGTAGTTAGCACTTAACTCCTCTGTTTACAAACAAAGCAAAATTCCTTTAATTAAGAAATCAATTATAGTGAATGTAAACTTCTGCCCGTAAAAACCACAATTATAATGCTTGGTAATCAAATATCCAAGTTTTATCAAAACAGTTTCGTATAACTTGTTCATGGACAACTTCTCCGGGGAACACAACAGAAAAACCTTATTTGAAAATTTAGCAGTTCATTTTCTATCTCTCGTACTATTTTTGGCCATCAACAATATAATGAGTAGGAATTTATTGACAATACAAAGATGGGTTACTATTATGCTTGTAGCACAACTATAAGGTGCTACTCTGTCCCAGTTTAACTTGTGAAATTTCATATCCATATTTATATTTGAATGTGCAAATTAGAAGTTATGAAAAATAACTTCAATTTAGATATATTAGTCAATTGAACTTTATCTAACCCCAAATCAAACATGCCCTTGCTATATCTACCCAGTACCTACGAGTGAACAATATTGCTAGGATTAAAAAAAGCTAATAAAGACACTCTATTAGCCCTCGTGTGCCTCACCGATAAGAAAAATGTAATAAAAATAAAAGAAGATGGCATCCTCATGCAATACTTTTAAGAATTCTCAATGATAATTCTCGACGGTCATTGAGTGCACCTAGAACTTAATCAACCTGCAGGTAAATTGCAAGGACCAAATCAAATAAACAAATCAAGTGTCACATAACTACAAATAAACATTATTTTGTAACCAAGGGACCGAACCCCGACTAACACAGACATACTATGTACTTTGTCAAATAAAACCGCACAAATTTAACTCTTGCACAGCCTATAACCATCGTTTGATCTAAGTACAACCTTTCACATTCTTGTGTATGAAAAACTAACACCCCTCGGATACGAAATGGATTTATTACACTGAAAATCATTTTCAAGAAAAGAGAAGGGCAAGCAAAAGGGTGAAAAAGTAATTCCTCATGACTAACTCTTGCTTCTATCACAATGCCAAGAACATATTGACTAATTAATAAGGATTCATCTAGTGCTGAAAACTGACCCGAAACAAAATTTAACGTTGGACCTGATCCAGTAGTGCAATCAGCGTATCTGGGAAGGTGAACAAAGCAGGCCAGAAGCATCTGCCCCTATCACGGCAAGATCACAAACATTACATAGTTGCCCCTCTTGAGTTGGCACAAAACGTGAAGTACAATATGGGCAAGAGACATCCTTCTGTCCTCGATAGATTGGCACATAGGTTGCACCACAAATTACAAATGGGTTGCGGAAATCATAGTTCAATTGGGTAGCATCAGTCATATTTCTTTCCGCAGCTGTTACCACTTGCCTTGCTGCCTTAGCTTGGTTTTCAATGGTAGGATTTGTTTCAAGTAGCCTCCGGGCAAAGTTAGCAGCAGTAGCAAGGTTCTTTGCCTTGAAGCAGACAGTCATTGCATTCTGTAAAGCTAACCTAAGGTGAGGTGTCTGAAGATTGCAGTGTGTAAAATATGCTGCAAGCTCCTGCTGCCGCGCTATATTGTCCTTAACTTCCCTCCTCTTCAATTCCATCTGCAGGCCCAAAACATACTCCTTCACTATGATAATTAGTTCCTTCACATCATCCACTTCCCTCCTTGACTCAACAACAACCAAAGGAATTGTATGAAGAATATTAACAAATGTCCGAAGGGCGTCACTGAATTTTCCAGCAGTAGTTAATTTATAACCAGCTCTAAGCTTTTCATCCAATTGAGACAACTTGAAAGGAAGTGTCGGTGGGCCTCTCACGTTTGCACTAGATGACTCAGTCCAGCCTCTTTCAACTGCAAGGGATATGACTGGAGCAGAAGAAAATGCCCGCAGATAGGAATGACTGCCAGTGTGCAGATCAAGAAACATGGATTTCAAGGGGGTAAAATTCGTAATTCCAAGTTGCCGGTTCAGTAACCTCATTGCAGTATCAAAATTTCCAGCAGCTGCATGATCAGCTGCAAGAGATGACTTCTGAATCCAAATATGACTTACAGGCATGCCAGGTGTTGGGGTCACAAAAACTGAAGATTGTGTACTGATAGAAGCTTTGGGAGTGTCAGCTTCAGGGCCCAGGCCTAAATCCTCCATGTCCCATCCACCCTCTTCATCATTTTCTTCAGCTACTTCTCCATCCTCCAAAATCGCAGCAACATCTCCATTTTGTAAGCCATCTGCATCAACTATGTCAAGCTCCTCACCCCAATCCGCATCAGCAGCCTCATACTCTTCCTCACCAGCAACTCCCCTACCTGTATTGTCTAGAACACCATCAAACATGCCTCGCATGACCCTGAGAAGAGGCCAATCACTTCCAGACATGACAGGTGATGGAGGCATCAAGAGAGAAGGTACTTTTCCTGCAGGCAATGATGGAACATTATCTCCCAGTTCAGCCGCTAGCCGCTCTGCAACATCATGCAGACCATGGACTGAAGCAGTGATGTAGGCAAGAGGCAAATGGCCCACATTCTCTAATATCTTGACACGTTCTCGAACATCACCCATATATAGGGCATTGTGAAACTGACCCATAACATCATTCTTGACTTCAGCAATTTTCAACATCTTTGATAGTTTCTCCAAGTTACCTGTGACAAGATAAAGGAAAGACAATCTCTCAAAATTTTTTGTTCTCTGGTATGCATACTCTACTATACCAGCATTGCCCTGGCGGAGAGCCTCAACCCCCAATCGGTACCAGTGATCTTTCTCATCAATTGCTGTAGCTGATGCAACTGCAATTTGAATGTTCCCACTCTCTAAAGCCAAATTGAACCGAATTTTCTCATCTTTGACAAAATGCAGTGCAACCTCAGGAAAGCCTTTCTGCTGTAGATAAGCGATCATAGCCTGTCCACAAAGCTGTGAGTTCCTTATCATGTTCATAACATAATCATATCTTTTCTTCAAGAGGGAAAGCTTAAAAATATACTCAGTTGCATCAATAATTATAGTTCTGTTCTTTCCATCCCTATCCAAGCAGAAGATTGTGTTTCCAGAGACCTTTGTGATATAAATTGGAATATCCAGTGTCTTTATTATCCCACTATCCCCATTGGGAAGACAGTATTTGACATGATTTAGTGTTGTATAAATGAAAACCCCATTTTCATCCCAGGCTCCACTTTTTACACGAATTGTCTCGTGTAGAGTACATTGGTGCACAAGTTTCTTGGTAGCAATTATAATGGCGTGTTTGCTGAGCAAAGCAACATGTTCCATGTCATCAGACCAGACAACATACTTAATAAAAGGAGTCTGTAGTTCACCAAGAACAATTCTTTGTTGAAGGTCAAATATAACAACCTTATCCTCTGACCTACATAGCAAGTTGCCAGTTCCAGCATAGAATATAGCATCAGTGGCAATCGGAAGGACACTCTTTTTCACAGTCTCATTCTTCAAATTTTTTATAAGGACTTGATTGCTGCTTTTATCAAGCACAGCAAACCGATTACGAGCAACAAAGACTGCTGAAGCTCCGTGACCTCTTCTTGCTTCTTGCACATCACCCCTACCATAACTGTCCTTTGATATGCAGTACAACTCATAAGATCCACCATCTACCTCTGAACACAGAAGAAAAGCATTTTCAGTTGGGCTATAGGAAAGAGTTTTTGGACATTGATTCAAGCTTAAAGTGCCTGGCCTTCGAAAGGGAAGTACTTGTACTTCTTTTTGTGTTGAGAACTCATAGAAACACAAGAATCGATCTTTGGTGTAGAACAATGAATCAGCACTAACAATAAAAGCAGGCCTTTCTCTCTCCAACTTAAAAACGATCATGCCACTGTCATGACCAGCTGCCAACAGATTCATCTCAGGATGGGCCGCAAGAATCCAAAACCTGTCATGCTCTCGGCGAAATGTTTGAATTCCAGTTCTCTTTGTTGCATCCCATATCCGAATACTTTTATCTTCAGAATTTGACACAATGATATCCTGTTTGGCATGGAACATAACACATGAAACATTATTCATGTGCCCTCTCAAGGTGTCCACTTCCCATGCCTTGGTGTCTGAAAATAGAGATAGAAATCTTTAACGACATAAACAATACCAACTCAAACACTAGAGGTATGTTCCACACTGCATCCCACAATGTTTAAGGTTCCAAAAAAACAGGGTATACATCAAAATATTTACTTCTCTTTGATTCCCTACTCACTTTTTATTTTAAAAACTTTTTCTAAAATAATTCCACACTACTCATCAATCAATTTTCTCATCCTACATTTAACAAACAGAAATGTGCTCATGGAACAAACACATTGAAATGTACTCAAGGAATACAAACAAGCAAACAAAGAACAGTTCTTGAAAACAGAAAACAAACAAGGGTTTTAGTTTTCACCTCAACAACTACTGATGTGTTCGGTAATCAGTGCAGAACTCGATACGGTGGTTTATGGATGTTGAATGATATTTTTGTAGAAAAAATACGTTGTTAGATTGTTTTCATTTTTCAGCAAAAATCAAATTTGAATAGGAACAGAAAATGCAGATTCCACACCAAGGCCAAAATTCTATACTAAGTTTCAGTCCAAACTATCCTTTGAGATAAAAGTTCTCAAATATAAGAGTGGGTTTGATTCCTACTAATAAAAAAGATTTTAGCTTCAAAAACACAACTAAAACAAGGCTGTTCAATAAACTGAGGGTGGTGGCAAAAGTCGAATAAGATGAAGAAAGAGAAGATGAAAAAACATCTCCCAGATGTTTCTGTGTTCTGGTTTCAAGAACACTTGTTTTAGAAACAAATTTAAAAACTTTAGAGACTCTGATCGAGAATTTGATTTCTGAGCATCGAAGAATTATTCTGGAAATCATATTTTAAAACCAAAAAGAGAGAAAATAATCAAACAATCCCTAAATAACTTGCACTCACTCAGCCAAATACAATAATCAGAATAGCATCAATCATTCAACCCTATACAAAAATCCAGCAACTTGAGCATCGTCTAAACCGTGAAAATGGAAAACCAGACACATTAAAAAAATCAGTAATTTACCATTCATCCTCCAAAGTTTGACTTGGCGATCATCGGCAGCAGACACAATGAGAGGCAGAACGGGATGGAAGGAAGCCCAATTAACGCCGCGGTCATGGCCTTCCAAAACATACTTAACAACGGCATCAACGCCGCCGAAGAGATCGGTGTTCATCTGGCTGAGGCGAAGGATATCGTCCGCGGGGGACGCGGACTTCCTCTTTAGAGAACTGATGTCCCAGACGCGAACGGTCTGGTCGAGCGAGGCGGACACAACGAGATCTTCTTTGGGATGGAATAAGGCACACATGACGTAGTGATTGTGACCGGTCAAAACGGATATGCAGGTGCGCGATTGCCAGTTCCAGATGCGGATGGTTTGGTCGTCGCTGGCGCTGACAATCCAGGGGTTCTCGTGGTGGAACTGGACGGTGCGGATGTAGTCGAGATGTCCGAGGAGAGTGAAGAGGCACCTGTGGAGCTTGTAGTTCCAGACCTTAATCTTGTAATCGTCCCCTGTGAGATTAGGGTTAGTGAGGCAGGGATCTAAGGAAAAATGCACAGATCTAAGAGAGTTAGTTACAGTTACCTCCGGAGACGAAGAGAGGCTGGGAGTGGTGGAAATGGACGCCGCGGACGGGGCCATCGTGCTCGTCGAACTTGTCGATTAGGGTTCCCATGCGGTAGTCCCAAAGCTGGATGACGCCGCTGTGGAGACTGGCGAGGATCCATGGGCGCTTGGGGTGGAAGCTCAGGCCCTTCACTCTGTTACTCTTTGTCTCGAATTTGGTCAACATGTTGGGAAGAAAGTGATGCGGTTAGGGTTTGGCTTGGAATGGTTTGGAATGAGATCGGAGAAGGGGAAGAAGAAAAGGAAGAAGAATAATGAGGGTTTTGGGAAGATGAGATTCAGATCTGCGATCCCTCGTCACCCTCGAATCGAGCATATCCCCCTTACTACTGGTAGAGTGCCTTCTCATTCCTCTCGCTATATATACCTCGCGTTATTCCTTCTAATTCTTCTTCCTTTTCTCAATATCCTCACCACAATTCTATTCTCATTTTCATTTACTTCTCCTCGCCAAAATAAATAATTCAGATCTATTCTATCTAAAACTAATTAGATATGAAATATTTTAAATCATTGCTCATTTTTATACTTTCTTAACTTAATTCATGTTTGGTTAATGTATTTTTAATTAATCATTGTTTATGGAAACTGTATCGGTCAGTACCGGATGAGCCAGTTTTGGGCCTAGTAACCTACTGAGTCAAAGAACATCTCAAGTTACACAATAATAAGAGTAACGACAGTTATAATATCACTTAATGAGTCACATTCATATTTCAAAATATGCGAGAAATATCTCTGACAAATCAGCTAAATACGAATTAACTGAAATATGTTACAAATATTCTCTAGATATTCCAATATACTTATATACCAATATAACTCCCTATTAATCAGAGATCACGATGCATGTTAATCAATATGTGGCCTATTAGCTCAGTTGGTTAGAGCGTCGTGCTAATAACGTGAAGGTCGTAGGTTCGAGACCTGCATGGGCCACATTTTTTTAATTTGCAATATGATATCTTAAAACTTTTTTCTGAACCATAATTTTTATGGTACTAAGTAGAAACTAAGATGTCGCTTCATATTATCATGATCTCTCTCATGAGAGAATTTTTTCTTGTTACTTGATATAAAGTGTAGTAGTGTAAAAGTACATGTTTAGGAAAGTCGCTCAAATACTAGCGACCCCTACCGACCGCACGGATATTATCGCCACGCGCGACCAGAATCAAATAGGAGTTTTTACTCCAACCAAATTTATCGAGGATGAAGCCTCGAACAAAATAAATTATTATCACCCCGCGACTAGAAAATAATATTATCGCCTTGCGCGACCAGAATAAAATAAAAGTACTCTGATTAAATTCATCAAGAATAACTCTTCGACCAACTCAAGTTAGTATCGTTTCAGGCGATCAATATTAATAGGAGTTTTCACTCCAACTCATCAAGGATAACTCCTCGACCAGCTGAAATTACTATTACCCCACACGATTAGAACAAAAATAGAAGTCTTCACTCCAATCGAATTCATTGAGGTCAACTCCTCGACCTGTGAAATTGCGATATGTTACCGTCTCACACGAACAGATTAAAATAGAAGTTTTTACTTCAACTGAATTCATCAATTCTACTCTAAAAGCTCGACTTAGCATTAGCCATATCTCCTATTTTTTAGGGTAACTACAAGTTATTTGAGGAAACTTACAGGCTCGGTTAGCCATTACCAATTACATCAATTTTTTATTACGGATTCGACCAAATTATTCTATTATACTTTGTCAAGACCACACCATCTATTTTGGTGATTGAAAAGCATTGCTAAAGCTTTAACTACAACTTATTAAAGACACATTGCAAAAGGCTTGGTATACCAAGTTCAAGACATTATCGCAAAGAAATCAGAGTCAAATATCGAAATTTAAGCGTTCGACAAGAATTAAAACATTGCAAATGTTCTAAGTGTTCAATCTTCCAAGGGTTCATGCCACTCGGCATCTGAAACGTCACTAAATCTCAATCATTAGACCTCTCCGATCAAACAATGTTCACCAAACGATGGTTTTTCAAGAAAGCATGCGTCACATCTCTGACAAATATTAAATAACCCAACAATCACATCTCTCCTTGGGAAGCCCGACAGCCATTTTACGATTCTTAAGAATTTCATCTCTTCGAGCCTGGGGGCAAGTGTACCGGTCAGTACCGGACGAGCCAGTCTCGAGCCTGATGATCGACGAACTGAGTCAAAGAACACCTCAAGTTACACAATAAATAAGAGTAACCACAGTTACAATAGCACTTAATGAGTCACATTCATATCCCAAAATATGTTACAAATATTCTCTATATATTCCAATATACCTATATACCAATATACCTCCCTATTAATCAGGGATCACGATGCATGTCAGTCAATAACTGATATATGGTCCATCATGGCAATGACCCATAACTAACACTATAAATAAAACTTTTTGCGAAGGTGTAAGGTACGTTTTCCGCATTCTACTATAATACACTTAAATCATAGCATTGACTTGAGCGTAAGAGTGCAATCACAGGTACCCTCTGACCGACCGAGCATCAGCCTTGAAGGAAGGAGACTTGAAGGAATCTGAAGATCACCAACATGTCAGCAATTTTGCACCTAATCACAGGTAATATTTAGGCTCCTCCTTGTCCATACCGGTACATGAACTAAATTAATAATTTGTTGAAATCAAATTAGAAATATATCATATATACATAAACTTAATGGAAAAAAATGGTATTATTGTGTGACCGTAGAAACTAAATTTGTAACGTTTAGGTGTATATAAATTAAATATTTTTTATACATGACGAGTTAAATTGGAAATTCGCAATAATCGTGGAGAGAGTTTTTTTTATGTGCATGATACGTTTGTCTCCGAAACTTTTGTTTTCATACTAATCTGGTTTGTTCCAAAAATAATTAAAGTGTAATTAAAAATTATTTTGATTAATAATATAATTCGGTAAAATTGAATTCAACACATTAATCCATTGTGTTTATCTTGATTTTTATAATGATTAATTTATAATTAGAAAATTACATAATATTTAATATTTAAATTTTTTTCGTGATATTATTAGACCAGAGGATTTTCCATTTCAAATTTTTAAATAAATTCACCTATGATCAAATATGAAAATGATAGTTATTTATTAATATAGGAAAAAAATTATATGATTTGAAACCAACTAATAATGTGATTAGTTAATTTTTTTTCTTAACAAATTTGATAATACAATTTTTAACAATTCTTTAAGGTCTATTTGTTTATAGTGATTTACTATTCACAAATAGGAAACAGGGGTATATTATTCATTTGGATTCAAGGATTTACACAAAATAGAAGGGGAAGATATATCTGAGTAGTAAGTATCATTTTCCTTGAAATGAAATGAAGAGAAAGACAGGGAAAGTCAACTCACCATTATAATTTTTCCAATTTTATCCTTTTTACATATATTAATTATTAAATAAATTTAACTAACACAAATATTTTAATAAAATAAAAAAATAATAATTAATAAAATTAATAATAAAATAATTTTTTAATACAAAAATATTTAGTTATATAATAAACAAATTATATAAAAATGATGATTATTATTATAAATATAATAATACTATTTACATTTAATATAAAATTATTTCTAATAATAATTTTTAAATTTATGAATATTTAAATTATTTATTTTTATATAATAATTTAAAATTTCTACATATATTCATAATTTTATATGTAAATTATTTTTCGTCAAGTAACTCATAATTTTTTCAAAATTAATTATTCAATGATATTGGAAATAACTTACATAATTTTAATTCACCCAAATATACACAAAAATACTTAATATTTGATTATTTTATTTTTTAAAAGACAAGAGTAAATTTGTAATCTTATATTTTACATATTTAAAAAAAATCAAAATATTCTCACAACCACATCACATCACTGACAAATTTCAATAAACTTTCCTTACAAATTCACTCTCACATACATCAATCCAAAAACACTAACTTTCTTCACATTTTCCTTTTAATTCACACATCCACTCCCTCAAATCCTCACACTTTCAATCAGTACATGTTGTACGCAGACTTGAGACTATAAACTTCATCATGTTCCTCCCTTCAAAATCACACATCTTCCACACTATGTTATACATTTTCTAATTAAGTCAACATATGTTGTGATAAGGAATTTTTTTGTCCTATGCAAATAGTTCGTTGCACCAACATAGTTTTTGTTGCGTAATTAGGAGATAATTATTCCATAATTAGTGTAGATTATGTTTTCTATTTATTAAGACAACTTTGATATCTTTTTGGTTATTTGATTTGATTTATATATCTTTAGTTACCTATTATTTTTTGCTTTAATTACCTATTATTTCTTTCCTTAATTAGGTTATAAATAGTCTATAAATTTAGACTGTAATCACATTTGTAAATACATTCAGAAATACATTCAATCTTTTCTTTCAACTTGGTATCACAGCTCTTGATCCTGGGAGAATCTGCTTCTGCATTTTTTCGAGCACCCTTCATTGCTGCAACTTTTTCTTCTGTTGACTGCCACATTGCACCATTGACCGTCGTCGTTGTTGACCACTATCATTAGAATTGGATTTCGTCGATTTGCAAATGTCAGTCACTTTTTAGCTCTCATGAACTCTCTTACTAAGACATCTAGCTCTTGTTCTCTAACCATGAGTGGTAAGAGTTCTAACTTCTTATCCTTTAATGATTTTGGTACTGAAAATATTTGGATTATAAACTCTGGTGTTATTGACTATATGACACCCCATTTCTCTTATTTTTCATCCTACATTGCTTTACCTGGTAACCAACATATTATTGTTGCTAATGGTTCCAATATTTCTGCTATTGGTTGTGGTAACATCCACCTTCAACCTTCATTTCTTTTAAAATTGTGCTTCATGTTCCCAAACTATCTAATAACCTCTTGTTTATTCATAAGGTTATGAAGATTTAAATTTGTGCAATGGTATTTTTTCATTCACATTCTGTTTTCCAGGATCTTGTCACTGGGAAGACGATTGAAATTGTTAAAGAGCAAGGTGGGTTATACTACTTACAGCATGAAGAAAATAAAGAGTGTGTTAGAATATAGGCACTCACTTCTAATCTTTAGCCAGGCCTTGAATCTTGGTCATCCTCTCAGATATGGCTTCAGACATCTTGGTCACCCTCCATTTACTACCCTAAAGTCTTTATTTCCTGTTTTATTTACAAAAGTGTTTGTTAAGTCTTTTCATTGTGCTGTTTTTTAGTTTCCTAAACACCATCTGAAAACCTTTCTTTCAAAAAATGATAGAATTTCTAAACATTTTGATCTTATTCATTCATTGAGATGTATAAGAATATCCACCTATTCCTAATATCTCAGGTGCAAAATGGTTTTTTCATTTATTGATGATTGTACTAAGGTTACATGGATATTCATCATGATAGATAAGTCCAAAGTTTTTCACTTATTTGTCAATTTTTATTGAATGATTCAAACACAATTTGGAAGTCCAATTAAGAAATTGCATTCTGATAGTGGAAGAGAATATGTGAACTAAAACATTTCCATATTCCTTAAGGAAAATGGAGTTATTTATGAACTAACATGTGTGAACACTCCTCAATAAAATGGGGTTGTGAAAGAAAAAAAATTCATCTCCTTGAGGTTACTAGAGTTTTACTCTTCCAAATGTCTATTCCTAGATCTTATCGGGGGAAGTAGACATTACCAAAGAAGAATAATGAGGACAAATATTTTGGAAAATAATATCAGTGAAGGCAACAAGAACCCGTTTGGTCGAACAACAACTTCAATTGTCTGAACTAGAGGTAAGAGCTCATACCCATGAGACTCTTAAGGATACCTTAAATACTGTTTTTGAACCTAACCTATTTGATTTACCTATATCCTCGAGAAAAGAAAAAAGATCTTGTGCCAAATATCCTATATCCTAATTCGTGTCTACAAAAAAACTTTCTATGTAGCACTGAAATTTTCTTTTAGCTATTGATTCTATCAATATTAGAAGCCTTAAAAGATGAGAACTAGGTTCAAGCCATGAATGAAGCAATGGATGCATTAGAAAGGAATGAGACTTGGGAGATTGTAGAGAGACCAAAGGATAAGAAGGCAATGGGTTGTAGGTGGATATACATATTTAAGTATCAGTCTGATGGCACATTGGATTGATATAAGACAAGGTTAGTTGCAAAAGCGTACACCCAAACCTATGTCATCGATTATGTGTAGACTTTTGCTTAAGTGGAAAAAATGAATACAATCGGGATTATTCTCTCCTTGGCAATGCAGTTTGGTTAGGAGATGCATCAATTTGATATTAAAAATGCATTCTTGCATGGAATCTTGGAGGAAGAAATGTACATGGAGATTCCACCTGGTTATGGTGCCACTAATGAAGGGAATAAGGTGTGTAGACTTAAAATAACCCTGTATTTTATTTTATTTTTTTATCACAATAAAGAAGTCCATGTAACAATCACCTCATGCGTGGTTTGTAAGGTTTACTCAAGCTATGATATCTTTGGGATATCAACAAAGACAAGGTGACCATACTCTATCTATAAAACATTCTCAGGATGGTAAAATCACTTTAATTCTGGTCTATGTAGATGATATGATTATTGTAAGTAATGATAAGATTGAAAAACAGACTTTGAGGGATAAACTGTCTGCTCAATTTGAGATAAAGGATCTGTTAGAATATATGGCCTTAAACGAGAGGGGGGTGAATTGTTTAAGAGAGGTTTTTGAAAACTTTTTCAGGTTTAACAAAATTCTTTGTGTGAATCCAGAACAATAATCAAGTTAGCCAAGAATATAAGCAATAAAACAGCAAAGCAACAGAAAAACAATCGGTTGTTTCTTCGAAACAATCGGTTGTTTATACCAGAAAAGCTTAAAATAGAATTTAAATGAGTTCAAAGTAAGAGAGAGATACACCAACAGTTTATACTGGTTCACTCTTAAGCCAAGAGCTACATCCAGTCCTCAGAAAACCACTGGGTAATCCACTAAGTAATCAAACCAAGTTACAACACACAAACCACCAAAGTAGTGACCTTGAACCCTTCAAGAAACACACTCTCTTTGGCAAGACACACAAAGAGTATTGATCTTGACCACCTCAAGAGCACACAACACTCCTTGGCAACACAACACCAAAAATATAGTAGGTTGAGAAGGGATTACACTTGTTCACAGTACAAACTGAAATCAATACAATTGCAATTCTATTCCACTCTCTTTGAAAACCCAAAGCTTGATATGAATGTTCAAATCTTAGAATCAACTTTGTCACAACTGAAAAACTCAAATTTGTTTCTCTAGCTTGTTTGAAAACATAAACAAACCATTTAAATTTTCCAAAGATTGGTCAAAGCAATTAATGAAGGAGCATATTCAGTTGAAAAACATTTAAAGCACATTCAACAACCAAAATAGAATTTTGTTAGGATTTTCAAAGAAACAATCGATTGAAACCACGAAACAACCGATTGTTTGATTTGACAGTTAAGTCAACCAAACTAAAACAATTTTCAACCTTTTCAAAACTCCTAAGAGTAAAACAACCGATTGATTCGACAAAACAACAGGTTGTTTTTCACTTAGTTGGAAAAACACTTTATATTCTAAAAGGTTTTAAATCACATCAGTTTTAGATTCAACAAAGGAGTGGGTCACATTCTATTCTACCCAGATCCCTCCCAAACATAGCGGCAACACCAGCCTTGCATCAAACACATTGGATTTGGATTCTTCAAAGCACTTGATCACTTTTGATCAACAGTCTCCCCTTATTTTATGAAGACAAATCACTAGTTGCTTGTGTTGATCTTGATTGAATCTGAAACTGTACCTGTAAAACAAAAAGCTATGCAATCCAGAGCATCTCTCATAGCAGGTTATGATCATACATCAACTAGTTTTCTGCATAATCACAAAAGCAGAAAAACCAGCCAAACACAAAGCAAAAAAACAACTTCATACAAACCAATAATGCAGCAAAAATTAAAAACAGAATAATAGCAGAGTTATAACAATTTGTAAGACAACACAAACACCATATTCTCCCCCTATTTGTCTTCCCAAATAGACTCTAGGAAGAGATTAAACAGAAAAGTCCAAAATAAAGAAATACAAATATAGAAAGAACAACAAAGCTTTGACTTTGAAGCTTAACAATCGGTTGTTTCGAAAAATCAACCGGTTGTTTTTCTTTAGTCTTCTTTTCCATACTGCAGCTCAAAAATCTGATTCTGAACAACTTCAATCTGTTCATCAAGAGATTGAAAACATGTATCCATGCTTTGAAATCTATTATCAAAGTTCTGAAAGTTTGAAACACAAAGATCATGAAGATTCCTTTGATTTTCCGCAAAGCCATCTAGCTTATTCACCATGTAGCTCTCAAAGGAAGACATTGAAGGAGTCCTATCTCCTTGATGTCCAACACTTGTCCCAGCACCAAAATCAGTAGCAGGTTGTTCTGCATATGGAATATCCATATCAGCACCTTCAGCATCTTCTTGGTCTTCTTCACCATGTTCAGCATGAAGGCAACTTGAGGAACCACCTTGTTCACCATCCTTACTCACCCATTTTCCATTGATCTTGGTAAAACCCATCTTGCTTAGTGATCCATTGTTCACTTCAAAAGTTGACTTAACCAACTCAGATGTTTCACCCTCAAGATTCATTGTGCATGAGGATTCTTCAAACAACTTTTGTAATATTGAATTTTATTGAAGTCTTCCACCACACCAATGTTCCCTTTGTTGATTCTCAATCCAGCATACTTTAGGCCAGTCACAACAGCCCACACCTCATGAGTGATCTCCATATCCACACCCTTGATATGAGAAACAAGATTGTTACCTTCAAATTTTAAGTTGGTGTAGAAAACCCGAATAAGATCCGGATAGATGTTTCCTTTCATCTCCAATAACCTTTTCAACAGTTGTTCTTTGAGAAGCCTTCTCACATAATCCAGCTTTTGACTCTTCAATTAGCTAAAAGAGACAACTTTTGGGTTGTTTATCACTTTTCTACTTGTTTCAAAGCGATATTTCTCAATCAATTCATTGTCTCCTGAAAACCAGCCCTCAAGACGTCCTCCTAATCTCACATCTTTGGTTTTAATCCTTTTTTATGTTGGAGGAGTGGAATCCATGGAATCAGAATGAGAAAAAGCACACACAAAGAAGAGTATGAGATGCAGCAAGAGATGAGCCAATGGGTTGTTTTTGTGAAGGAAAACAGCTGTAGAGGGTTTTATAGCAAAACAAAATCCCTTTTTTATCCTTTGGTTGAAGTGGGTTTCAGTCTTCAAGATAGAAATCTGGTCCAACTTTTGCACAGAAAAACGTCAGCCCAGAGCAGAAAATCACATGGTCAGCACATGTGACTTTGACTAGACATAAAGGCACTAGGATTTCCAATATATGGAATATATTCCTTTATGACAAGAAGTAACCTCCTTCAGAAACAAATACGACTTTCATGACTGCTTTATTGACTCAAAATTTCTTTAAGATTGAAATCTGTAAAAGATAGAATTCATAAAGAAATTAAATCTATTTATGCAGTGCTGTCAGAGAAGAAACAATTGGTTGTTTCGAGAAAACAATCGGTTGTTTTTTTGCAGCAGTAACAGTGTATGAATTTTAAGCAAAAAACATAGAAGAGTTTAAAAATGCAATTGTTCATATGCAGATGAAGAATTTAATATGAATTTATAATAGAAAAGCAGAGACAAGGAAGGTCTTATCCTTTTGTCTTGAAGTTCCTTCAATGAGTCATTGTTTGTGATCAAGAATGCTTCTTTTGGATTTCAAGATATCTTGAGCTGGTACATACCCTTAGTTCAGTTCCAGACACTTCTTTTCTTCCAAAAGCTTGATCAGATAACTCAAGACTTCATGGTTCTCTTAGTATCCCTGCAACATAATGAATTCAAGCAACAAGATTTGGTCCCCTTACAAATATGGGTCCTTTTGATTCAGCTTTATCATTGGAAACCTCACAACCTTTGGGAATCCATTTCAAAATACCTTTAGGAACAAAATATTTCCCAATTTTACAGAATCTAACTGAGTGGTCTCTCTTCATGCAGTAAAAGCATGTAACAACCGGTTGTTTCAATCTTTCAATCGGTTGTTTTTCTGGCACTTTTGAAAAAGGCTTTGAAATCCCATTTTTCTTGTTTTCAGGATAAAACCCCAAACCAGATTTTCCAAAAACAAATTTTTGGGATGCCAAGACAGTTTCAAAGTTGGATTTACCCTTTGAAAGTTTATCCACAATTCTTACAAGATAGTGGACTTTACTCTCAAGAGTTTTACAATTTTTACAAATCTTGGAGTCACTCAAGTGAGAAGAATTTTTGTAATGCATTTCAAGTTTTTAAAAATCAATTTTTGACTTTTCCAATTCTTCTTCAAGAGTCTTGACTCTGTTTTCAAGCCAGTTATTCAACCCTTTCAATCGGTTGTTTGAGAGAGCCAATCGGTTAACTTCTTCATGAGTTTCTTTAAAAGCTTGAAGTAATTGGTTATAATTTTCAGCACTTAAGGAAGCACAAGAACTTACACTGCTTGAGATGCTTGAATCATCATCTCCTTCTACCATTAAAAATAGATGGGCTTTTTCATCTTCACTAGATGAGGAGCTTGATGAAGAGACTTCATTTTCATCCCAAGCAATATATGCTCTTTTTGATTTCCCTTTCTTTTCCCTATTGCTTGACTTCTTTTCCTTGCCTTCTTTATTTGGGCAATCAGATTTTATATGCCCTTGTTCTCCACAACCAAAGCAAGTATAATTGTTAGAATTGAAATCATTAGTTTTCTTGTTTCCATACCTTTCTTGTTGGATTCTTTGTTGCGGTTTCTCTTCAAGAATTTGCTGAACTTTTTGGACAACAAGCTAAGATTTTCTTCCTCACTTTCATCACTTGAGTCTTGCTTATTCTTGTGCTTGGCAACTTTCAAGGCAATGTTCCTCACATGCTTGTCTTCACTTTCTTGAACATTGAGTCTATTCATCTCCAACTCATTTTCTCTAAGCTTTCCAAACAAGGAGGTTGAGTCAAAGATGTCAAGTCCTTTGATTCAGAAATAGCCGTGACTTTAGGTTGCCAAGATCTATCAAGACACTTGAGAATCTTGATGTTTAGCTCCTCTTTGTCAAAGGTTTTTCCAAGACTCATTAGATGGTTGATGATGTGAGTGAATCTCTTTTGAACTTCAGCAATCGATTCTCCCTTGAGCATTCTAAACATCTCATACTCTTGTATTAAAGTATGTTTCCTTGCTCTCTTCACATCATTTATTCCTTCATGGGTGTCTTCTAGAGTATCCCACATTTCTTTAACCGATGCACATTGTGAGATCCTGAAAAATTCATCCGAATTCAAAGCAGATCTTATGATATTCTTGGCAATGCAATCAAACTTGGCCTTTTTATTTTTAGCATCAGTCCATTGGGACCATGGTTTTTCAATAGAAGATCCATCCTTTTCAAATTTAGGAATAAAAGGGTCTTTTTCAATTGCATCCCAAATTCCTTTATCAAGAGATTCAACAAAGATTTTCATTTTAACTTTCCAAAACTGATAATTCAAACCAAAAAACAAGGGTGGCCTATTAATTAAGGCACCCTCCCCAAAAGGAAATTTTTCAGCCATAGAAAAAAGATTTTAGGATCAAACTTGAATATATTTCAAGTACCAAGCTCTTGATGCCAATTGTTAGAATATATGGCCTTAAACGAGAGGGAGGGGTGAATTGTTTAAGAGAGGTTTTTGAAATCTTTTTGAAGTTTAACAAAATTCATTGTGTGAATCCAGAACAAAGATCAGGTTAGCCAAGAACATAAGCAATAAAACAGCAAAGCAACAGAGAAACAATCGGTTGTTTCTTTGAAACAATCGGTTGTTTATACCAGTAAAGCTTAAAACAGAATTTAAATGAGTTTGAGGGTAAGAGATAGATACACCAACAATTTATATTGGTTCACCCTTAAGCCAAGAGCTACATCCAGTCCCTAGAAAACCACTGGGTAATCCACTAAGTAATCAAACCAAATTACAACACACAAACCACCAAAGTAGTGACCTCGAACCCTTCAAGAAACACACTCCCTTTGGCAAGAGACACCAAGAGTATTGATCTCTACCACCTCAAGAGCACACAACACTGCTTGGCAACACAACACCAGAAATACAGTAGGTTGAGAAGGGATTACACTTGTTCACAGTACAAACTGAAATCAATACAATTGCAATCCTATTCCACTCTCTTTGAAAACCCAAAGCTTGATGT